>Ga0102593_1000172_pt1 | contig 163249 bp, 148 predicted proteins | sample AraplaCol_mMS_r2_2_FD_76862 | JGI IMG/M metagenome (GOLD analysis project Ga0102593, IMG submission 76862) | Arabidopsis root microbial communities from North Carolina, USA - plate scrape MF_Col_mMS_r2 (SPADES assembly) (version 2) | ecosystem: Host-associated > Plants > Roots > Endosphere...
CCGAGCCCAGCCGGCACCAGATGGATGGGGTTTGATCCTTTCGGACCGCCGAAGGAGCTTCCCGCTCGATCGCCCCCCGCCGCCGCATCGGTCGCTGGCCATGCGCCCTTTCCCGCGTCGAGGTGGGAGCATTATGCGGGCGTCTGGAAGGGGGAGGATAAGTTTGGTCGAAAAAATCCAGGGTGTTGATTTCGCTGAACTTTGTTTCGCGAGCGCCGAGCACGACGACCTGTCCCTCCCCCCTTGTGGGGAGGGTGGCCCTGGCGGAGCCAGGGTCGGGTGGGGTTTGCTGAGTCAGCAAGACGAGTCAGCAGGCCCCACGCGTCGGCTTCGCCGCCACCCTCCCCACAAGGGGGAGGGAGTCATCGTCAGGCATCCTGCACGCTCAATGCAGCTTCAGCCGCCCCGCCACCCGCTGCTGCAGCAGCCGGGCCAGGGCCAGAACGATCGTCTTGGGCGTGCCCATGATCGCCCGGTGGTGGTCCAGGTGCAGCGAGATGTAGGCCCACTTGGCGATCAGGCCCTCGACGAAGAAGTTCGGGCCGCCCAGCCCGCCCATCAGGGCGCCGACGCCCCGGTTCTCGCCCAGCGACACCAGCGAGCCGAAGTCCTTGTAGACGAACGGCGCCTCGACCCGGCGCTGGCCGAGGCGGGCGATCAGGGCCTTGGCCAGGTAGCTGGCCTGCTGGTGGGCGGCCTGGGCGCGGGCGGGCACGATGCTGCCTTCCTTGCCCTCCGTCCCGACCCACGGCACGGCGGCGCAGTCGCCCAGGGCCCAGACGTCGGGGGCCGAGGTCTCAAGCCGGTCGTTGACCACGAACTGGTTGGTCTTGTTGGTCTCCAGCCCGTAGGCCGTGTTGCCGGGCGCGGCCTTCACGCCCGCCGCCCAGACGATCAGGTCGGCCGGGATGTCGCCCTGACTGGTCTCCAGCCGGTCGGGATGGACGGCGACGACCTTGGCCCCGGTGTGGACCCGCACGCCCTTGCGCTCCAGGGCCACGGTGGCCTGGTCGGAGATCTTCTCGGGCAGGCCGCCCAGGATGCGCGGCGCGGCCTCGACGATGGCGATGTCCAGCCGGAAGCGCTGCTCGCTGCCCAGGCTGCCCAGCAGCTCGCGATGGGCCTCGATCAGCTCGGCCGACAGTTCGACCCCGGTGGCCCCGCCGCCGACGATGGCCACGCTCATGGTCTTCTCGGCCGAGAACGAGGCCTTCATGAAGGCGGCCAGCAGGCGGGTGTGGAAGACCTCGGCGTCCTCGGTGCGTTCCAGCAGGTGGGCCTGGTCGGCGCCCGGCGTGCCGAACAGGTTGCTGCCGCTGCCGATCGCCAGCACGCCCCAGGTGAAGGTCACGCTACGCTCGGGCACCAGCACCTTGCCGGGCTCTCCCGGCAGATTGGGCGCCAGGATCGGCTTGAGGCTCAGGCGCTTGGCGACGGGGTCGAAGCTGTCCAGCTCGCCCAGCAGGAAGCTGAAATGGTTGGCGCGTCCGAGGATCGAGTAGGAGAGGCCCTCCTGGTGGGTGTCCAGCGTGCCGGCGGCCACCTCGTGCAGGGTCGGCTTCCAGATGTGGAAGCTGGAACGGTCGATCAGCAGGACGCGCTCTTTGCCGGCCTTGCGGCCCAGCTTGCGTCCCAGCCGCGCCGCCAGCTCCAGCCCACCGGCTCCCCCGCCGACGATCACGATGTCGTAGTGCATGCCCGCCATCCAGAAATTCCTCAGATGGTGAATATATAGGAGGTTCGAAGAACGATGTCAGGCCAGGTTCAACTGCCAGGACACCCCGAACCGGTCGTTCACCCAAGCGAAGCGCCGGCTGAAGCCGTAGTCGCCCGCCGGCATCAGCACCGCCCCGCCTTCGGCCAGGGCGGCGGCCAGGCACTCGACCTCGGCCTCCGAGGCGCAGTCTACGAACAGGGACGAGGAGGGGGTGAAGCCGAAGGCGTGCTTCACGAAGCTGTCGGAGACGAAGACCTCCTGGCCGCCGATCCGGAAGCGGGCGCGGATCACGGTGCCGTCGGGACCGGGTCCGGCGGCGCCGTAGCGTTCGATGTCGAGGATTTCCCCGTCGGGGAACAGCGAGACGTACGAGGTCATCGCCGCTTCGGCGTCCTGGTTCTGGAACATCAGGAACGGCCGTATGGTCTGGCTCACCGTCATCCTCCGCGAACAGTGTTCGACGCAGAATGACGGTGAGTTGTCCAGGATCGCAAGCTTTATGGTACCGGTAACTCGCGATCAGCGAGCCTTAACCGGCGCCAAGGCCTACGGGATCGGATTGGCTTCCAGGCGCTTGTCCAGATAGTCGCCGACGCTCTTCTCGACCGACGGCAGGTGCTCGGCCCAGAAGTGGGTGGCCTTGTCGACCACTTCGTAGTCGATGACGATGCCCTTCTGGGTGCGCAGCTTGGAGACCACGCGCTCGACCTCGACCGGCGGCACGACGGTGTCGGCCGCGCCGGTCAGGATCAGGCCCGAGGCCGGGCAGGGGGCCAGGAAGCTGAAATCGTACATGTTGGTCGGGGGCGACACCGAGATGAAGCCGTCGGTCTCCGGACGGCGCATCAACAGCTGCATGCCGATATAGGCGCCGAAGCTGTAGCCGGCGACCCAGGTCTGGGCGGCGGCGGGGTTGTTGGACTGCAGCCAGTCCAGGGCCGTGGCCGCGTCGGCCAGCTCGCCGATGCCGCTGTCGAACTCGCCCTGGCTGCGGCCCACGCCGCGGAAGTTGAAGCGCAGGGTCGCGAAACCGCGCTTCATGAACAGGTGGTACAGCTGCACCGAGACCGGGTGGTTCATGTGCCCGCCCGCCTTGGGGTGCGGGTGCAGGATCAGCGCGATCGGGGCGTTGTCGGTCTTGCCCGGCGAATAACGGCCCTCGATGCGGCCCGAAGCTCCGGTCAAAATCACGTCAGGCATTCAAGGTCCCTATCCAAAAAGGGGCGACGGGGCCGCGTTCCTGGGCCCGGAAGGGCGAAGGAATACTTGACCACTGCGCTTGGTCTTCCTAAATCCGCACCGCGCGGCTCGGTCTTTTCGCAAGAGCCTCGTCGCGAAGTCGCGGCTTGTAGCACACGCCTAAGCCGATGCGCGGGGAATCCGCAAGGAGATAAGGCGCATGCGCCTGAGCACCAAGGGACGCTACGCGGTCATGGCCATGACCGATCTGGCCCGCCAGCAGGACCAGGCCGAAGGGCGCGCCGTCGCCCTGGCCGAGATCGCCGCGCGCCAGCAGATCTCGCTTTCCTATCTCGAGCAGCTTTTCGCGCGCCTGCGCCGCAAGGGCCTGGTGGTCAGCGCCCGGGGCCCCGGCGGCGGCTATCGCCTGGCCCGCGAGGCCCGCGACACCGCCATCGCCGACATCGTCCTGGCCGTGGACGAGCCGCTGCGCGCCACCCGCTGCGGCGTCGCGATCGGCGCCAAGGGCGGCAAGACCGCCGCCAGGGGCTGCATGGCCGGCGGCGCCCAATGCCTGACCCACGACCTGTGGGAAGAGATGGGCCGCCAGATCCACGGCTACCTGGCCAGCGTGTCGGTCGCCGACGTGCTGGACGGCACGCTGCGGGAGCGCGCCCTCAAGGCAAGAGCTGGGGAGATGGCGGCGGCGTGACCAAGCCCTCGATCTATCTCGACTACAACGCCACCGCCCCGATCCGCCCCGAGGCGCGGGACGCGGTGCTGCGCGCCTTCGAGACCGCGGGCAATCCGTCGTCGGTGCACGCCAGCGGCCGGGCCGCCCGCGACATCGTCGAGACCGCCCGCAAGCAGGTCGGCGAGCTGGTCGGGGTCGTGCCGGGCTCGGTCACCTTCGTCAGCGGCGGCACCGAGGCCAACGCCCTGGCCATCGGCAGCGCCGCCTTCGCCGGCTTCAACCGCGTCATCGTCAGCGAGGGCGAGCACGACGCCGTCCTCGAAACCGCCGCCGCCTCGGGCCTGCAGGTCCTGAAAATGCCGCTGGACGCCGACGGCGTCGCGCGCTTGGACTGGCTGGAAGAGGCCCTGAGCGACGAGGGCCGGGCCCTGGTCTGCCTGATGCTGGCCAACAACGAGACCGGCGTGATCCAGCCGATCGCCGAGACCTCGGCCCTGGTGCGCGCGGCCGACGGCTGGCTGCATGTCGACGCCGTCCAGGCCGCCGGCAAGATCGCCATCGACTTCACCGCCCTGGGCGCCGACACCCTGGCGCTGTCGGCCCACAAGCTGGGCGGACCGCAGGGCGTCGGCGCCCTGGTGGCCGGCACCCGCGCCACGATCGTCCGCCAGCAACACGGCGGCGGCCAAGAGCGCGGCCGTCGGGCCGGCACCGAGAACGTCGCCGGGATCGCCGGCTTCGGCGCGGCCGCCGAGGCGGCGGCTCGCGACTTGCCCTCGATGGCCAATCAAGGCACATGGCGCGACGCCTTGGCCGAACGGGTCAAGGCCGTCGGCGCGGTCGTGCTCGGGGAGGGCGCCCAAGGGCGCTTTGGGCGTCTTCCGCAAACCCTTTGTCTGGCGGCCGAGGGCTTCGCCTCGCAAATCCAGGTGATGAACCTGGACCTGGCGGGGGTGATGGTCAGCGCCGGCAGCGCCTGCTCTTCGGGCAAGGTCAAGGCCAGCCGCGTGGTGGACGCCATGGGCCGGGCGGATCTGGCTCCGTTCGCCCTGCGCGTCAGCGGCGGCTGGGCCACGACCGAGCAAGACTGGATTTCCTGCGGCGACGCCTGGCTCGCCGCCTATTCGCGTATCGGCGCCCGGCGCCGGGAGGTGGCGTAGTGGCCGCGGTCAAAGAGACCATTGATACCGTCGCGTCGCTCGAGAAGTACGAGCACGGATTCACGACCGATATCGAACAGGAGTTCGCCCCCAAGGGCCTCTCCGAGGACATCGTGCGCTTCATCTCGGCCAAGAAGGACGAGCCCCAGTGGATGCTGGACTGGCGTCTGGAGGCCTATCGTCGCTGGCTGGAGCTGGAAGAACCGACCTGGGCGAAGGTCGACTTCCCCAAGATCGACTACCAGGACAGCTATTACTACGCCGCCCCCTCCACCAAAGCCGGGCCCAAGAGCCTGGACGAGGTGGATCCCGAGATCCTGGCCGTCTACGAGAAACTGGGCATCCCGCTGAAGGAGCAGGCCGTGCTGGCCGGCGTCGAGGGCGCGCCGCGCTACGCCGTGGACGCGGTGTTCGACAGCGTCAGCGTGGTCACCACCTTCAAGAAGGAGCTGGCGGCGGTCGGCGTCATCTTCTGCTCGATGAGCGAGGCGATCCGCGAGCATCCGGAACTGGTCAAGCAGTACCTGGGCAGCGTCGTGCCGACGTCCGACAACTATTTCGCCTGCCTCAACAGCGCGGTCTTCAGCGACGGCTCGTTCGTCTACATCCCGCCGGGCGTGCGCTGCCCGATGGAGCTGTCGACCTATTTCCGCATCAACGCCAAGGACAGCGGCCAGTTCGAGCGCACCCTGATCATCGCCGACAAGGGGGCCTACTGCTCGTACCTTGAGGGCTGCACGGCCCCCATGCGCGACGAGAACCAGTTGCACGCCGCCGTGGTCGAGCTGGTGCTGCTGGACGACGCCGAGATCAAGTATTCCACCGTCCAGAACTGGTATCCGGGCGATCCGGAGACCGGCAAGGGCGGCATCTACAACTTCGTGACCAAGCGCGCCGACTGCCGCGGCGACCGTTCCAAGGTGTCGTGGACCCAGGTCGAGACCGGCTCGGCCATCACCTGGAAGTATCCGTCCTGCGTGCTGCGCGGCGAGGGCAGCTCGGGCGAGTTCTACTCGATCGCCGTGACCAACGGCCACCAGCAGGCCGACACCGGCACCAAGATGATCCATCTGGGCGCCAACACCAAGTCGCGGATCGTCGCCAAGGGCATCAGCGCCGGCAAGTCGACCAGCACCTATCGCGGCCTGGTCTCGGCCCACCCGAAGGCCAAGGGCGCGCGCAACTTCACCCAGTGCGACAGCCTGCTGATCGGCAAGACCTGCGCGGCCCACACGGTCCCGTACATCGAAGCCCGCAACGGCCACTCGGTGTTCGAGCACGAGGCCACGACGACCCGCCTGTCGGACGACCAGCTGTTCTATTGCCAGCAGCGCGGCCTTTCGCAGGAAGAGGCCGTGGCCCTGCTAGTCAACGGCTTCGTCAAGGACGTGCTGCAGCAACTGCCCATGGAATTCGCCGTCGAGGCCCAGAAGCTGGTGGCGATCAGCCTGGAAGGCAGCGTGGGATGAGCCTGGTCGCCATCGACCATGTGCAGCTGGCCATGCCCCCGGGCGGCGAGGACGCCGCGCGCCGGTTCTACGGCGACGTCCTGGGCCTGCCCGAGACGCCAAAGCCCGAGCACCTGGCCCGGCGCGGCGGCTGCTGGTTCGAGGACGGCGGGCTGAAGATCCACCTAGGCGTCGAGGCCGATTTCCGACCGGCGCGCAAGGCCCATCCGGGCCTGCTGGTCAGCGACCTGCCGGCGCTGAAAGCCAAGCTGTCGGACGGCGGCTTCGCCCTGAAGGACGACGAGCCTCTGGAAGGCTACGACCGCATCTATGTCGACGACCCGTTCGGCAACCGCATCGAACTGCTGGAGCCGCTGAGCGGCGCCCGAAAGACCAACGAGACCCATGCTTAAGATCGAAAACCTCCACGCCCGCGTCGAAGACAAGCCGATCCTCAAGGGCGTCACGCTCGACGTGCCGGCCGGCGAGGTGCACGCCATCATGGGGCCGAACGGGGCCGGCAAGTCGACGCTGTCGTACGTGCTGAGCGGCCGCGGCGGCTATGAGGTCACGCAAGGCTCGGCCACGCTGAACGGCGAGGACCTGCTGTCGCTGGAGCCCAACGAGCGGGCGGCCAAGGGCGTGTTCCTGTCGTTCCAGTATCCGCTGGAAATTCCGGGCGTTCCGGCCCTGACCTTCATCCGCACCGCCCTGAACGCCCAGCGCCGCGCGCGCGGCGAGGACGAGATCGCCGCCCCGGCCTTCCTAAAGCTGGCCAAGGAAAAGGCCGCGGCGCTGAAGATCGACTTCGACATGCTCAAGCGCGGCCTGAACGTCGGCTTCTCGGGCGGTGAGAAGAAGCGGATGGAAATCCTGCAGATGGCGATGCTTTCGCCCAAGTTCCTGATCCTGGACGAGACCGACAGCGGCCTGGACATCGACGCCCTGAAGATCGTCTCGGAAGGCGTCAACGCCCTGCGCGCGCCCGATCGCGGCATGCTGGTCATCACCCACTACCAGCGCCTGCTGGACTACATCAAGCCCGACCGCGTCCACGTGCTGGCCGCCGGCCGCATCGTCGCCTCGGGCGGACCGGAACTGGCCCTGCAGTTGGAAGCCGAAGGCTACGACAAGTACGTCGGAGCGGCCGCCTGATGAGCCTGGCCTCCGCCCTCAAGACCGGCGACCTGACCCAGCTGCCGTCGCGCCGCGACGAGGACTGGCGCTGGACCGACCTGCGCGGCCTGATCCGCGCCGTCCCGCCCGCCTCGCCGGCGGTGGACGGCGACGTCGCGCCCGGTCCGTTCGACGGCCTGGCCGCCGACGAGATCCTGTTCGTCAACGGCCGCCAGCGCCACGCCGCGACCAGCGGCGCGGGCGACGTGGTGGCCCTGCGCTTCGTCTCGGTCAGCGAAGGCACGGCCCACGCCGCCGCCTACGCCATCGTCGTCGAGCCCGACACGACCCTGGTGCTGCTGGAAAGCCATGAGGGCCGAGCGGGCGGCTACTTCTCGGACGTCACCCTGGACATCGCGGTGGGCGAGGGCGCCCGCGTCGAGCGGATCGTGCTGATCGACGACCACGCCGAGGCCATCGACGTGGTCACCGCCGAAGTCGATCTGGCTCCCGGCGCGGTCTTCAACCAGACCATCCTGACCGCCGGCGCCCGCCGCCAGCGGATCGAGACCCGCATCAACCACCCCGGCGCCCACGCCAACGTCAGGCTGGACGGCGTCTATGTGCTGGCCGACCAGCGCCACGCCGACCAGACCACCGTCGTCACCCACGGCGGCGTCGACGGGATCACCAGCCAGCTGACCAAGGGCGTCGTCGACGACCAGGCGCGCGGCGTGTTCCAGGGCCGGATCGTGGTCCAGCCCGGCGCCGACCAGACCGACGCCCGCATGGGCCACCACGCCCTGATCCTGTCGGACCGGGCCGAGGTCGACGCCAAGCCCGAGCTGCTGATCTTCGCCGACGACGTCTCGTGCGCCCACGGCAACACCATCGGGGCCCTGGACGACGAGCAGGTCTTCTATGCCCGCCAGCGCGGCATCCCCGAGCTGGAAGCCAAGGCCATGCTGACCCAGGCCTTCCTGGGCGAGGTGGTCGAGCGCATCGAGCACGAGGGCGCGCGCGACATCGCCGCCGCCTGGGTCGCGGCCAAGCTGGGGAGGGCGGCGTAGTGGCCCTGGACACGCCCTTCGCGCCCGCCTTCGACGTCGAGGCGATCCGCGCCCAGTTCCCGATCCTGGCCCGTCAGGTGCACGGCAAGCCGCTGGTCTATCTGGACAGCGCCGCCAGCGCCCAGAAGCCCGAGGCGGTGCTGGACGCCATGACCGGCCTGGCCCGCACCAGCTACGCCAACGTCCACCGCGGCCTGCACACCCTGGCCAACGAAACGACGCAAGCCTACGAGAACGCTCGCGAAGCCGTGGCCCGGTTCATCAACGCCGAGCCGTCGGAGATCATCTGGACCAAGAGCGCCACCGAGGCGGTCAACCTGGTCGCCGACACCTTCGGCCGCTCGCTGAAGGCCGGCGACGAGATCGTGGTCTCGCAGATGGAGCACCACGCCAACATCGTGCCGTGGCACTTCCTGCGCCAGCGCTACGGCGTGGTCCTGCGGTTCGTGCCCGTCACCGACGACGGCCACCTGGACATGGAGGCCTACAAGGGCCTGCTGTCCGAGCGCACCCGGATGGTGGCCATCAGCCACATGTCGAACGTGCTGGGCACCATCAACGAGGCCGCCGAGATCGTGCGCCTGGCCCATGCGGCCGGCGCGCCGGTGCTGCTGGACGGTTGCCAGGCCATCGTCCACAGCAAGGTCGACGTGAAGGCCCTGGACGTCGATTTCTACGTCTTCTCCGGCCACAAGCTGTACGGCCCCACCGGCATCGGCGTGCTGTACGGCAAGGCCGAGCGCCTGGCGGCGCTGCCCCCGTACCAGGGCGGCGGCGAGATGATCGGCTCGGTCTCGGAAGAGGTCATCACCTACGCCGACCCGCCGCACCGCTTCGAGGCCGGCACCCCGGCGATCCTCGAGGCCGTCGGCCTGGGCGCGGCCATCGAATGGCTGAACTCCATCGATCGCGACGCGGCCCTGGCCCACGAGCACGCCCTCTACCAGCGGGTCGTCGACCAGCTGGACGGCGTCAACGGCGTGCGGATTCTGGGCACGGCCCCGGGCAAGGGCGCGGTGCTGAGCTTCGTGGTCGAGGGCGCCCACGCCCACGACGTGGCCCAGGTGCTGGACCGTTACGGCGTGGCCGTCCGCGCCGGCACCCACTGCGCCGAGCCCTTGATGAAAAGGTTCGGCGTCACGTCGAGCGCCCGCGCTTCCTTCGCCCTATATAACACCCTGGACGAGGCCGACGCGTTCGTGAGCGCGCTGGCCAAGGCCCGCAGTTTCTTCAGTTGAGCCTCATGACCGAACCCGCCACCACGTCCGCGATCCCTCAGGCCGAACTCGACCGCCTGACCGACCAGCTGATCGAGAAGCTCAAGACCGTGTTCGACCCGGAAATCCCGGTCGACATCTACGAGCTGGGCCTGATCTACAAGGTCGACGTCAGCGACGAGAAGGACGTGGCCATCGACATGACCCTGACCGCCCCGGGCTGCCCGGTGGCCGGCGAGATGCCGGGCTGGGTCAAGGACGCGGTCATGGAGATCCCGGATATCAAGTCGTGCCACGTCGACCTGGTGTTCGAGCCGCCGTGGGACCCCTCGCGGATGAGCGACGAGGCCAAGCTGCAACTGAACATGTTCTGATCGGTTCGAAAGCCATGGAAACCGCCGTCACCCCGCGCGTTCGTCGCCCCCGACCCAAGGTCGTCACCCTGACGCCGGCCGCCGCCGCGCGGGTGAAGGAGATCATGGACCGGGCCGATAAGCCCTATGCCGGGCTGCGGGTGGGCGTGAAGAACGGCGGCTGCGCGGGCTCGGAATACATCTTCGAATACGCGGCCGAGAAGGGCCCAATCGACGAGGTGGTCGAGGACCAGGGCGTCACCATCCTGATCGACCCCAAGGCCGTGCTGTTCCTGATCGGCACCACGATCGACTACGAGACCACCAAGCTGTCGTCGAAGTTCGTGTTCAACAACCCGAACGAGACCGACGCCTGCGGCTGCGGCGAGAGCGTGACGATCCAGCCCGCGCCGGAGGCTTTGGACTGATGCTGGCCCGCACGCCATCCTGCATCGAATGCGGCCTGCCGTGGGGCGCGCCGCGCTTTCGTCACGAGGACGAGGCGCCGCTGTACTGGTCCGACACGGGCCTGCTGTGCTCGGCCCCGTGCGCCCAGGCCCATTTCGCCAGGCGCCGGGAGGACGGCACCTTCGTTCCCGTGCCGGCCGAGTGTCCGGTCGAGGTCTAGGACCTCAGGTCGTCGGGGCCGTCCCCGCGCCGAAGGCGATCGCGCCGAAGGCCACCGCCAGGGCCACGAAGGGCAGGACCGAACCTATGGCCAGGAACCGCATCCGCCCGGTGCCCCCGCTGACGAAGCCGCCGATCGCCGCCAGCAAGGTCGTCAGCGGCAGGGCGAAACAGGCGTAGACGAAGGTGTAGATGGCCGCGTTCACGCCGCCGTCCGACGCCATCACCGACATGGCGGCCAGGCCCAGGGCCGGGACCGTCAGCACCAGCCAGATCGCCCCGACCACGAAGGCCAGGATGCGGCGGCCGCGCGACGCCCTTGCCGGCCGAAGCGGCGCCGCTGCGTCGATCGAAGTGTAGGTCGAGCGCATGAAGACCACCTATGGAAGTGATTTGAGAATTATCGACCTCAGGAAGAATCGCAAGTCTTCGATACGGCTCTTTCCGCACGACCTCAGAGGCAGCCTTTCCCGAACAGGCAGGCGCCCGTGATGCAGGGGAAAGGCGTGACCGCGAGGACGGCCATCACGCCGCTCGGGATCGTGACCCAGGCCAGGCCGCCCACGTCTCGAAAGGCCCGACGCACCAGGCACAGCCAGAAGATCGCGGTGACGCCCGTCGCCGCCATGATCGCATAGGCCATCCCGTCGCTGGTCGATAACGCGATCACCGTGGACAGGCCTAGGGCGAAGACGGCCGCTCCGTAGGGCGCGGCGAGATGGAACGCACGGCTGGATGGAAGTTCGAAGGCCGGCCCACCGCGACTAGACAACCGCCGTCTCCGGCCTCGTCGGAATGTTCTTCCGCCCGTTCCACTCGACCAGCACCGACGGCTTGACCGGCTCGCCGCGCGCCTGGGCGATCAGCTGGTTTGTGCGGGTCTCGATGACCTCTTCCATCTTGGCCATGAACGCGCTCTTGGACAGGCCCTGGGGCAGGGGCGGCAGGAACTCGATGGTGGCCGTGCCCGGGGTCTTCGTCTTGTCCTGCTGCTTCCAGAAGCAGCCCAGGTTCGTCGCCACCGGCACCACCGGCAGGCCGAAGTCCTGGCTCATGTGGTAGACGCCGGTCCGGTAGCGGAACCGCTCGCCCGGCGCGGCCAGGTGGCCCTCCGGATAGATCAGGATGCGGCGGCCTTCGGCGGCCACCTGGGCGGCGCTCTGCGACAGGGCCTTGCGGGCTTCGGGCCCGCCGCAGCTGTCGACCACGATGGCGCCGAACTTCTTGAGGATCGCCCCGACCAGCGGGAACTTCTCCAGGTGGTCGCCGGTCACGAAGCTGAGATTGTCGACATTGGCGAACATCACGAAGCCGTCGCCCCAGCTGTGGTGCTTGGCGGCGATGATGAAGGCGCCCTTCGGCAGGTTCTCCTGGCCCTTCAGCTCGATCTTCACGCCGGCGAAGACCCTCAGGGCCCAGATCATCCGCTGGCTGTAGAGCCGCAGGGCGAAGGCGATCGGCTTGCGACCCGGGAGCAGGGCGGAGAGGGCGGCCGACAGGCCGTAGAAGATCGACAGAACCCAGTAGTAGGCGTTGAACAGCGCGCTGCGCATGGTTCGTTGTCCCAAGGAGCCCTTCGGGGCGGGTTTATCGGGCGGAAAGCACGGCCTGGACGGCCGCCGTCATCAGGGGAGCATGAGCGGAAAGGTCGTCGTCGCCCAGGCGGCCGTAGGCCTTGTTCTGGGCGGTCTGGGTGATCACGCCCATGGCCATGGCCGCAACGACGCGCGGGTCGCCCGGCGGCAGCTCGGCGTCCATCATCGCGCGCTTGATCAGCCCCTCGACCACCGACACCGGGTCCAGGCCGTCCTCCTGGTAGTAGGGCAGGAAGTGGTGCAGCTGCAGCAGGTGGAAGGCGAACAGCAGCCAGTCCTCGTCGGCCACGGTGCAATAGGCGCGGACCACGGCGGCGGCTTTGGCCTGGATACCCGTCGCCATGTCGGCATTGACCGAGATCAGGTCGGAAAGCCGCCGGTGCGTGGTCATGAACAGGCCCACGGCCAGTTCGTCCTTGCTCTTCCAGTGACGGTAGATCGCGCCTTCCGACACGCCGGCCTTGGCGGCGATCAGCTTGGTGGTGGCCGCGTCGACGCCGCGCTCGACGAAGACCTCGAGGGCGGCGCGTTCGATCTTGGGCTTGGCGTTCATGGCGCGAAGCTAGCACGCCTCCCACGCCTTGCAAGTGATTACTCACATTCGCCGTTCCGCGTTGACCTGGACGCGCGCGGCGGCCTAAGGCGGGCCATGGTCCAGACGATCCTGATCTATTCCATGGGCGAGGTGATCGGCGACGGGCTGATCAAGCTGCCGTTCATCGCCGGCCTGCGCGCCGCCTTTCCCCAAGCCAGGATCACCTGGTGCGCCGCCAAGGGCGAAACGGTCTATGCCGGCCCGCTGAAAGGCGTGGTGGCCGGCTATGTCGACGAGATCCTGACCGACGGTCCGACCGGCGACGCGCCGCTGGACGTGCTGCCCTGGGTCAAGCCGTTCGGCGGGCGGACCTTCGACCTGGTGATCGACACCCAGGAGAACCTGCGCCGCAGCCTGGTGGCCCGCCGCGCGGTCGCAAATGGGGGTTCGTTCGTTTCGGCGGCCGCCCAGGCTCGCAAGTCCGGCTGGCCGGCCGCCGTGGTCGAGCGCCTGGCCCGGCTGCTGGCTCTGGCCACCGACGGGACGGGCGCGCCGCGTCCCCTGACCCTGACCGATCCCGCCGCCGCCGACGCCGCCCGCGCCCTGCTGCCCACCGCCCGTCTCGGCGGACCGGTCTATGTCGGCCTGGCGCCCGGCGCCGGCGGCCAGGACAAGCGCTGGCCGCTGGAGCGCTACCTGGAGCTGGCCCGCTGCATCGAGGCGTCCGGCCGCAAGGCGGTGTTCTTCTTCGGTCCCGACGAGGCGGCCGACGCCCAGGCGGCGCGCGAAGCGGTCCCCGAGGCCCTGTTCCCGGAGAAGGACCGCACCGACGGCTTCCCGCAGGTGAAGGGGCCGATGCTGGCCATCGCCCTGGCCGGACGCCTGACCGCCGCCGTCGCCAACGACGCCGGCCCGGGCCACATGCTGGCGGCCGGTGGCGCGCCCCTGCTGTCGCTGCAGAAGACCCATCGCAAGGCGGTCAAGTTCCGCCCCGCCGCGCGCCGTCTTGAGCTGCTGGTCGCGGAGGACTACGGACAGGACATGGCCGCCCTGCCGCTCGACGTGGTGGAGGCCGCCCTGCAACGCCTGATCGCCGGAGCCTCCTGACATGCCCATCCTAGCCCCCGTCTCGGCCGGCGAACTGATCGACAAGATCACTATCCTGCGGGTCAAGGCCGCGCGGATCGGCGACGCGGCCAAGGAGGCCAATGTCCGCAAAGAGCTGGCCCTGCTGGAAGAGATCGCCGCGCGCGAACTCACGTCCTCGCCGGAGCTGGACGACCTGACCGACCAGCTGACCGAGATCAACGCCGCCCTCTGGGACATCGAGGACGGCAAGCGCGACTGCGAGCGTCGTCAGGACTTCGGCCCGCGATTCGTCGAGCTGGCCCGCCGCGTCTATGTCGACAACGACCGCCGCGCGGCCGTGAAGCGCCAGATCAACACCCTGGCGGGTTCCGACATCGTCGAGGAGAAGAGCTACAAGCCGTACCTGGCCGGGTAGGGCGGTTAGGACGCCAGGCGCGCGATCAGCGGGGCCAGGGCGTCCAGCAGGGCGTCGACGTCGCCGGGCGCGCCCGTCGCGGCGAAGACGTCCTCGAACTCGGCGATCTCCAGGCCGATCACCCGGTTGCGGGCCAGGACCGCGCCGGCCTCTCGCAGATCGGCGAAGGAGAGACCGTTCTCCACACTGTATTCCGTCGGGACCAGCCCCGGGTCCAGCACGTCGCAATCCAGATGCACATAGACCGGCCGGTCGCCGATCGCCTCGGCCAGGCGCCGGGCGATCCCCGGGCCGGCCGCCACCAGCCGGGGTCCGCCGCCGGCGATCAGGGCGGCCTCGCACGGATCCAGGTCCCGCGCCCCGACCAGCACGACGTCGGCCAGGTCCAGCCCGCAGCCCAGGCCGCTGTCCCAGACCCCGGCGGCGGCGGTCAGCACCATGCCGCCCAGGTAGCCGGTCGTGGAATGGGCGGGCTGGTTGCAGTCGCCGTGGGCGTCGAACCACACGACCAGGGCGTCGGGATGGTGGCGCAGCACGACGGGCAGGGCGGCGATCGAGGCCGCGCACCGCCCCTGGGTGACCAGCGACGCCTTGCCGTCGGCCAGCACGGCGTCCAGGCGCGCCGCCAGGGCCTCAAACCCCGGACGGGCCGCCTCCAACTCCTCAGACCAGCCGGCCGCCAGGGGCGGGGCCTGGGCGCCCACGTGCTCGGCGGCCAGGCCCAGGCGGGCCTCGAGCGCCGCGCCCACGGCCAGGGCGCCGGCCGCGCCGCGCGGATTGCGGTCGCCGGCGCGACCCTGGAAGACGGTGAGGGCGAGAGAAGACATGCCGCTTAGCTAGTCGCTGACCCGCGTTCGCTCAAGCGCGCTTGCCGACGGTCTCCTCGACCCGCTCCTCGAAGTCGCCGAGGTTGCCGAACAGGTTCTCGATCGCGAACACCAGGCCGAAGACCCGCGCCGCGTCGTCGAAGGCCAGGGCCCGGGTGCCGCCGCCGGCCCGCAGGGTCTCGACCGCGCCCTGGAACGCCTGGTGGGCCTCGGCGAAGGCCAGGCGGTCGGGGCGGGGGCCGCCCGACAGCAGGGCGGCGCAGGCCCTCAGGAACACGGCGCTGGCGTTCAGCATGGCCGCCGACGGCAGGGCCAGGCCGGGCGACGGGAAGGCCTCGCGCAGCGCCCGGCCGATCATCACGCTGTCGTTGCGCAGCCGCCAGAGGGTGCGGGGCAGGGCGTCGGTCACCGAATGGTCGCTGAGCCGGCTGGCGCTTTCGCGGTCGGCCTCGGTCATGGCCGTCTGCAGCTTGGACAGGGCCTTGAGCGTGTCGTCGTAATGGCCGCGCGCCTCCAGGTCGGTCGCGCCGCCCTTCAGCTTCAGGGCGTAGTGCTCCAGGAGGTCGGCCAGCAGCTCGGCCACCTTGTTGGCGTTGTCGACCACGGTGGCGTGGGCGCGGGCGGGGAAGATCAGCAGGGTGGCGGCGATGCCGACCACGCTGCCGACCGTGATCTCGGCCACCCGCAGGAAAGCGGCCACCAGCGGGTCCATGTGGGTGGTCGTGCCGATCAGCATGATCACGGCGGTGACCGGCGCGACCTTGAAGGCCGGGCGGACGGCGGCCAGGAAGGCCAGCAGGGCGGCGGTGACGGCCAGGATCGGGCCGCCGGCCTCGGGGAAGCGGGCGTGGACCATGGCCGCTCCGGCCCCGACCGCAGCTCCGACGGCGGTGCCCATCAGCCGCTCGATCGAGGCGGTGATGGTCGCCCCCAGGCTGGACTGGACGATGATCACGGCGGTGAACACCGCCCAGTAGCCCTGGGGCAGGCGCAGCAGGGTGGCCAGGGCGTAGGCGGCCACCACGGCCGACGACACCCGGATGGCGTGGCGCAGCTCGGTCTGGCGCGCGGCGGCCTTGGCCAGGGCGGTCCGGGAAAGCTCCAGGCCGACGAAGCGTCGCCAGTCGCTGGGCGCGGTCTCCGGCATCTAGGCCACGGCCTCGCGCAGCATTTCCAGGGCGGTGCGCACGGCGGCCAGTTGCACGCCCTCGCGCGTCTCGCCGTCGAACAGCTCGTGACGGTGGACGACCGAGCGGTTGGCCCGGGCCACGGCGAAATGCACCGTGCCGACCGGCTTCAGCGGCGAGCCGCCGCCGGGTCCGGCCACGCCGGTGATGGCGACCGCCACATGGGCGTTGCTGGCCTCCAGCGCGCCCTCGGCCATCATCCGCGCGACGACTTCCGACACCGCCCCGTGGTCGGCGATCAGGTCGCCCGGCACGCCCAGCATCTCGCTCTTGGCGCGGTTGGTGTAGGTGACGAAGCCGCGCTCGAAGACGTCCGACGCCCCGGCGATGTTGCAGATCGCCCCGGCCACCAGACCGCCGGTGCAGCTCTCGGCCGCGGCCAGCCGCAGCGACCTGCCGCGGGCTTCGTCGATCAGCAGGCGGGCCAGGGTCTGGATTTCGAGCGGGAACATCGCGAACTCCTGCGCCGAAGGCGGGGACACACACTCACACCACGGTCAGCGGTCGAATGGCAATGTGGATGGGGTGAGTGTGTGTCCCCATCGTCGTCCAGAGCCTCAGGCCGGCGTCTCGACCACGGCGATCGCCTGCGCCGCCAGGCCTTCGCCGCGGCCGGTGAAGCCCATGCCCTCGGTCGTCGTCGCCTTGACGCTGACCCGGTCCAGCGGCAGGTCCAGGATATGGGCCAGGCGCTCGCGCATCGCCGCCCGGTGCGGTTTGATCTTGGGCCGCTCGCAGATCAGCGTCACGTCGACATTGACCAGACTTCCGCCGCGTTGGCGGACCAGATTGACGGCATGGATCAGGAACTTGTCCGAGGCCGCGCCCTTCCATTGCGGATCGGTGGGCGGGAAGTGGTCGCCGATGTCGCCTTCGCCGATCGCGCCCAGGATGGCGTCCGTCAGGGCGTGCAGGCCCGCATCGGCGTCGGAGTGGCCGATCAGGGTCTCGTCGTGGGCGATCTCGACGCCGCACAGCCACACCGACTCACCCGGGCCCCAGCGGTGGGCGTCGAAGCCCTGGCCCATGCGGGTGATGCGCGCGCGGCCCGCCAACGTCTCGGCCATGGCGAAGTCCTCCGGATAGGTCAGTTTCATAAGCATCGGGTCGCCGGGAACGACGACGACGCGGCCGCCGTGGCGTTCGACCACCTGGCCGTCGTCGGTGGGCTCGTCCGGTCCCGTCCAGGCCGCGTAGGCGGCCAGCAGGCGGTCGCGACGGAACGCCTGGGGGGTCTGGGCCCGCCACAGGTCGTTACGCGGTTTTGTGACGACGCTGGAATCCAGCGCCCCGCTTTTCAGCGTATCGGCGACCGGCAAGGCCGGAATCGCGCCGTCGGCGTCGTCCAGCGCCTTCAGCACCGCTTCGATTGTTGCGGCGCCGAGGAAGGGGCGGGCGGCGTCGTGGATCAGCACCGGTTCGTCGGCCGGGCGGTCAGCGAGGGCGGCCAGGCCGGCCCGGACCGAAAGGGCGCGAGTCGCGCCGCCGGCGGTCGTGGTCCAGCCCTGGAGGCCGTCCAGCGCCTCGTCCAGCCGTGGGCGCGCCTCGGGATCGGCCACGATCACGAGCTTTTGCGCGCCGCCGGCCAGCAGGGCTTCCGCCGACCATCGCAGGACGGGTTTGCCCGCCAGGACGCGCCATTGCTTGGCCTGGCCGGGGCCGGCCCGGGTACCGGAACCAGCGGCGACGATGACGGTGGAGAAGGTCATGCGGGCTGTTTATCCGCCCGAAGAAACTTGTCCAGAGAAGAGCCTTTACGGCGCCGCACAAATTGCCTAAAAACAGTGCGGTGGGGATGCATATAAAATGAGCAACAGTCTCGCAGTCGGCAAGGTCGAGGTGCCCGGGCGTGTTTGGATCGCGCCGATGACGGGCGTTTCCGATCTGCCTTTCAGGGAAACCGCCACCCGCCTCGGCGCGGCCTATGTGGCGACCGAGATGGTGGCCTGCGCGGAATTCGCGAAGGGGCGGCCCGACGTCGTGCGCCGCGCCGCCGTGGGCGACGGCCTGCCGCTGATGGTGGTCCAGCTGGTCGGCCGCGATCCCGACTACATGGCCCAGGGCGCGAGGATGGCCGCCGACGCCGGGGCCCAGATCATCGACCTGAACTTCGGCTGCCCGGCCAAGGAAGTCACCAAGGGCGCGGCCTCGGGCTCGGCCCTGATGCGCGAGCCGGACCTGGCCGAGGCCCTGGTCGCCGCCGCCGTCGAGGCCGTCGATGTGCCCGTCACCGTCAAGATGCGCCTGGGCTGGGACGACGACAGCCGCAACGCCGCCGACATCGCCCGCCGGGCCGTCGACGCCGGCGCCCAGGCGATCACCGTCCACGGCCGCACCCGCTGCCAGTTCTACAAGGGCCAGGCCGACTGGGAGGCCGTGGCGGCCGTCAAGGCGGCGGTCGGCGTGCCGGTCCTGGTCAACGGCGACATCGTCGACGGCGACACCGCCCGGACGGCGCTGGACCAGTCCGGCGCCGACGGTGTGATGATCGGCCGGGGCGTCTACGGTCGCCCCTGGATCGCCCAGGCCATCGAGGCGGCGCTGCGCGGCGAGGGCTTCCGTGAGCCGGACGCCGAGGAGCGCCTGGCCATCGCCGTCACCCATTTCCGCCGCAGCCTCGACTTCTACGGCCAGAGCCTGGGCCTGAAGATGTTCCGCAAACACCTGGCCTCGTACATCGAAGCCGCGCCGTGGCCGGACAGCGAGGAGGCGCGCCGCGCCGCCCGCGCCGCCCTGTGCCGGCTGGACGACCCGTCCGCCGTCGAGGACGGCCTGGCCGCCCTGTGGCTTGGCGATCGGAGGCTGGCCGCATGACCGACCACGCCCGCATGGCTCCGACCAAGATTTCCGACAGCCTGAAGATCGCGGCCTTCGACCTCAGCCCCGAACCCGCCCTGGTGATCGACCGCGACGGCGCGCTGGTGGCGGTCAACGAGGCCGCCGAGGCCCTGTTCGGCCAGGGCCTGTCGCTACTGGCCCGCGGTCGCTTCCGCGCCGCCCTGCCGCCGGGCTCGGTGCTGGTCTCGATGATGGACCGCGCCCTGTTCGAAGGCGCCCTGGTCCGCGAGCACGGGGTCGAAGTCAATCTGTTCGGCCAGCCGCCCTTCGAGGCCGACGGCGCCGCCGCGCCGCTGGGCGACGGCTCGGTGATGCTGACCCTGCACGTCAAGGGCGTGCTGGGCGTCGAGCGGGCCACCGACGCCGCCGGCCTGCGCTCGGTGGTGGGCCTGGGCCGCATGCTGGCCCACGAGATCAAGAACCCGCTGGCCGGCATCCGCGGCGCGGCCCAACTGCTGAAGACCGGCGCCAGCGCCGCCGACCAGCCCCTGGCCCAGCTGGTCATGGACGAGACCGACCGCATCCGCCGGCTGGTGGACCGCATGGAGGCCTTCTCCGATCAGGTCCCCGGGCCGCGCGAGGCGGTCAACATCCACCAGGTGCTGGACCGGGTGCGGGCCCTGGTCGTCAACGGCGTGGCCGACGGCCTGATCCTGCGCGAGCACTACGACCCGTCGCTGCCCGACGTCTGGGGCGACGAGGACCACCTGATCCAGGTGTTCCTGAACCTGGTGAAGAACGCCGCCGAGGCCGCCCATTCGCGCGGCGACGGCCAGGGCATGCTGTCGATCCACACCGCCTGGCGCCCCGGCGTGCGGGTGCGCGGGGCCGACGGCAAGGCCGCGGCCGGCGCGCCGATCGAGATCCGCGTGCAGGACAACGGCCCCGGCGTGCCCCAGAGCCTGCGCGACCACCTGTTCCAGCCGTTCGTCACCACCAAGGCCAACGGCACCGGCCTGGGCCTGGCCCTGGTCACCAAGCTGGTGACCAGCCACGGCGGCCTGATCGACTTCGAATCCGAGCCCGGCCGCACCGTGTTCCGCGTGCTGCTGCCGATGGCCTCCGAGAAGCTTGCCCCCTCCACTGGAGACGCCCACGCATGAACGCCGCCAGCAAGAAGATCCTGATCGCCGACGACGACAGCTCGGTGCGGCTAGTGCTCAGCCAGGCCTTCACCCGGCTGGGCTATCAGGTGCGGGCGACGGGCAACGCCACGACCCTGCTGAAGTGGGTCATGGACGGGGAGGGCGACCTGGTCGTCACCGACGTGATGATGCCCGACGAGAACGTCTTCGACGTGCTGCCGCGCATCCGCAAGGAACGGCCCAAGCTGCCCATCATCGTGATGAGCGCCCAGAACACCCTGCTGACGGCGGTCAACGCCGCCGACGCCGGGGCCTTCGAATACGTCTCCAAGCCGTTCGATCTGGACGACGTCACCGCCGCCGCGCGCCGGGCCCTGTCGCGTCCGGCCGACGCCGAGGCCTCCAAGGCCCAGGCCCGGGCCATGCGCGACGAGCGCCTGCCGCTGATCGGCCGCTCGGCCCCGATGCAGGAGGTCTACCGCACCATCGCCCGCCTGGTCGGCGCCGACCTGACGGTGCTGATCCTGGGCGAGAGCGGCACCGGCAAGGAGCTGGTGGCCCGCGCCCTGCACGAGCTGGGCCGCCGTCGCGACGGTAAGTTCGTGGTCATCAACCTGGCCGCCGTGCCGCGCGAGCGGGTCGAGGCCGAGCTGTTCGGCCGGGGCGACGGCGACAACGGCCGCCTGATCGAGGCCGACGGCGGCACCCTGTTCCTGGACGAGATCGGCGACATGCCGCTGGACGCCCAGACGCGCCTGCTGCGGGTGATCGACGGCACCGAGCCGGTGCTCAACCCCAAGACCGGCCGCCGCCCCAACGTGCGGATCATCGCCGCCACCAACCGCGACCTGCGCGGGCTGATCAACCAGGGCCTGTTCCGCGAGGACCTGTTCTTCCGCCTGAACGTCGCGCCCGTGCGCCTGCCGCCGCTGCGCGACCGCACCGAGGACATCCCGGACCTGGCCCGCACCTTCCTGCTGCGCGCCGCCCGCGAAGGTCTTCCCGCGAAGACCATCGACCAGAGCGCCCTGGACCGCATGAAGAGCCATGCCTGGCCCGGCAACGTGCGCGAGCTGGAGAACCTGATCCGGCGGATGTGCGCCCTCTACGCCGAGGAGCTGATCACCGCCCGGATCGTCGATCGCGAACTGCAGGACCACACCCCGGCCGCCCACGCGGACGAGGGGCCGGTCACCCTGGCCAGCCTGGTCGAGCGCCACCTGTCGTCGCACTTCGCCGACCAGCCCGACGGCGTGCCGGCCGCCGGCCTCTACGACCGCGTGCTGCAGGAGGTGGAGCGCCCGCTGATCCAGCTGACCCTGTCGGCCACGCGCGGCAATCAAGTTCGGGCTGCGGAGATCCTGGGGCTCAACCGCAACACCCTGCGCAAGAAGATCCAGGACCTGGGCGTCGAGATGACGCGCGGGCGCCGCTGAGGCCTCACCGACAGGCCCCTCCGCCGCACTTTCGAGCCCGGACGGAGGGGGTCGCGTGCAAATGAGCGCACTCCAACGCCAAGCCTGACGCCGAATTGGCACATACCTGTTGAGTTTGGGGCACAGTCCACCTTAAACTTGGTCAATGGCGTCCGTTCCATCCGTGCTGGAGCTTGAAGGACCGCCGACCCGGTTCAGCCGGGCCTGGTGGCGAGAGCTGTTGCGCTCGCGCTTCACGCTCGGCGGCGCCTACGGGGTGGCGATCGCCCTGACCGCGACGGCCGTCGGCCTGGCCTCGTCGCCGCCGGCCACCGGGCCGATCGGGCCGGCCACCACCGTCATCCTGGTCGTGCTGGGCTTCAACCTGGCCCTGATCCTCTGCATCGCCGGCATCGTCGGCTGGCGGCTGCTGGACCTGGTGGACGCCCGGGCCAGCGACGCCGGCGCGCGCCTGCACCTGCGCTTTGTCGGCCTGTTCTCGGTGGCCGCCGTGGCGCCCGCGGTGATCGTGGCCCTGTTCTTCGGCGTGCTGGTCAACCGCGGGGTCGACGCCTGGTTCAGCGAGCGCGTCCGCACCGTGGTCGAGAACTCGGCCACCGTGGCGCGCTCCTACGTCACCGAGCAGACCACCTATATCAGCCAGCACGTCGGCCCGATGGCCGGCACCCTGAACCAGGCCGCCCCGACCCTGGCCGAATCGCCGGTGGCGTTCGGGCACTTCCTGCGCGGCCTGGCCGACGACAACGGCTTCTCCGCCGCCTATGTGCTGGACCGCGACGGCCGCATCCTGGCGCGGGCCGAGACCGACGAGGCTCCGCCGTTCCTGGCCCCGCCGCCGTCCAGCTTCCGCCGGACCGACACCGGCGACATCACCTCGCAGCGTTTCGTCGACGAGGACCTGTTCCGGGCGCTGTACCGCCTGAAGGCCTTCCCCGACGCCTACCTCTATATCGCCCGGCCGATCGACAAGGGCATCCTGGCCCACCTGATCGAGTCCGAAGCCTCGCTGATCTCGTATCGCGAGGCGGCCAAGAACCAGGCGCGGATCCAGGTGATCTTCGGCCTCAGCTACATCGAGACCGCTTTGCTGGTGCTGGTGGCCGCCGTCTGGGTGGGCATCGCCGCCGCCAACTCCATCGCCGCGCCGGTGTCCGGCCTGGTGCAGGCGGCCGGCCGAGTCTCGGCCGGCGACCTGGACGCCCGGGTGGACGTCGAGATCGGTCCCGAGGAGATCCGCGCCCTGTCGGTGGCCTTCAACATGATGACCACCGACCTCCAGGCCCAGCAGGCGGCCCTGAAGGTGGCCAGCCTGGACGCCGAGTCGCGGCGCCAGTTCATCGAGACCGTGCTGTCGGGCGTCAGCGCCGGCGTGGTCGGCCTGGACGCCGAGGGACGGATCACCGCGCTGAACCGCCGGGCCGGCGACCTGCTGGCCCTGGACGAGGGCGCGGTGGGCCAGCCGCTGGTCGAGGTCGCGCCCGAGCTGGAAACCGTGATGCAGGAGATCAGCGGCGGCCGTCCCAACGCCGAGGTCGAGATCGACGTGGTGCGCGGCGGCGAGACCCGCCGGCTGCGCTTCCGCGGCGCCGGCCACGCGGCCGAGAGCCTGGTGCTGACCTTCGACGACATCACCCGCCTGATGGCCGCCCAGCGCAACGCCGCCTGGAAGGACGTCGCCCGTCGGATCGCTCACGAGATCAAGAACCCGCTGACGCCGATCCAGCTGTCGGCCGAGCGCATCCGCCGCAAGTACCGCAAGGACATCACCGGCGACCTGGACACCTTCGACCGCTGCACCGAGACCATCATCCGCCAGGTCGGCGACATCGGCCGGATGGTCGACGAGTTCTCGGCCTTCGCCCGGATGCCCGCGCCGCGCTTCGCTCCGGCCGACCTGACCGAGATGCTGCGCCAGGCCGTCTTCGCCCAACGCTTCGTCGACGCCGAGACCGAGGTGGTGCTGGAAGACCCCGAAGAGGACGTCTGGATCAGCTGCGACGCCCGCATGGTGGGCCAGGCCCTGACCAACATCCTGAAGAACGCCGGCGAGGCGGTCGGCGCGCGCCGCCAAGCCTCGCCGGAGCCGCCGGGCCGCATCGTCGCCAGCCTGGTCTCGGACGACGAGCACCTGTGCCTGGTGGTCGAGGACAACGGCGTGGGCCTGCCCGCCAAGGACCGCGACCGCCTGACCGAACCCTATGTCACGACCCGCGAGAAGGGCACCGGCCTCGGGCTGGCGATCGTCAAGCGGATCATGGAGGACCATGAAGGCGAACTGGTCCTGACCGACGCGCTGAACGGAACCGGCGCCCGGGTCATCCTGAAGTTCCCCACGACCGCGCGGCTCGCCGCCGCCAACGCCCAGACCGGCGTAGAGGAGATGATATGAGCGCTGACGTGCTTGTGGTCGACGACGAAGTCGATATCCGCGAACTGGTGGCCGGCATCCTGGAGGATGAGGGCTACGCGGTGCGGGTGGCGGCCGACTCCGACCAGGCGCTGGCCGCACTGAGGGCGCGCAAGCCCGCGCTGCTGGTGCTGGACATCTGGATGCAGGGCGGGGGCATGGACGGGCTGGAGCTGCTCGACATGGTCAAGGCCCTGGACCCCGACCTGCCGGTGATCATGATCTCGGGCCACGGCAACATCGAGACCGCCGTCAGCGCCATCAAGCGCGGGGCCTACGAGTTCCTGGAGAAGCCGTTCAAGTCCGACCGCCTGCTGCTGGTGGTCGAACGGGCCCTGGAAGCGGCCAACCTCAAGCGCGAGAACCGCCGCCTGCGGGTGCAGAGCTTCACGTCCGACGGCCTGATGGGCAAGTCGGCGGCGGCCCAGGCCCTGCGCCAGCTGATCGCCAAGGTCGCCCCGGCCAACAGCCGCGTGCTCGTCTCGGGCCCGCCCGGTTCGGGCAAGGAGCTGGTGGCGCGGCTGATCCACGGCTCCAGCGGCCGCTCGCGCAACGAGTTCGTGGCGGTCAGCGCCGCGGGCATGGCGCCCGAGCGCCTGGACGTCGAGCTGTTCGGCGAGGAAGGCGAGGGCGGTCGCCCGCGCAAGATCGGGGTGTTCGAACGCGCCCACGGCGGCACCCTGTATCTCGACGAAGTGGCCGACATGCCGCGCGAGACCCAGAGCCGCATCCTGCGGGTCCTGGTCGAGCAGCGCTTCCGCCGCGTGGGCGGCGACAGCGACGTCCAGGTGGACGTGCGGGTCATCTCCTCGACCTCGCGCGAGCTGCGCGACGAGATCGCCGCCGGACGATTCCGCGAGGACCTGTTCCACCGCCTGAACGTGGTGCCGGTGCGCGTGCCGGGCCTGTCGGAGCGCCGGGAGGACATCCCCGAACTGATCAGCTACTTCGTCGATCGCGTCTGCGAGGCCACCGGCCTGCAGCGGCGGCGGCTGGGCGAGGACGCCCTGGCGACCCTGCAGGTCCAGGCCTGGCCGGGCAACGTCCGCCAGCTGCGCAACAACGTCGAGCGCATGCTGATCCTGGCTTCGGGCGAGCCCGGCGACCTGATCACCGCCGAGATGCTGAACGCCAACGAACAGCCGTCCGGCGGCAACGCCGGGGCGATCGGGGCCGAACGCATCATCGCCCTGCCGCTGCGCGAGGCCCGCGAACTGTTCGAGCGCGAGTACCTGAACGCCCAGATCCTGCGGTTCGGCGGCAACATCTCGCGCACGGCCAACTTCATCGGCATGGAGCGCTCGGCCCTGCACCGGAAACTCAAATCCTTGGGCGTCGCAGGTGCACGAGTCGAAGAGGAAGAGTAACTCCCGATATCCGCTCATCCCGGCGAATGCCGGGACCCAGATCCCAAAGCGGCGTGGCTGACTGGAATAGCGATGCGCCAAAGGCGTCATCCCCACGGCCATTCCATCTGGGTCCCGGCATTCGCCGGGATGAGCGGTTTGTGGATGGCTTGAAGGAACACCGAGAAATGTCGCGTTTCGCCTACGTCAACGGCCGCTTCGTCCGCCACGGCGACGCCACGGTCCATATCGAGGACCGGGGCTACCAGCTGGCCGACGGCGTCTACGAGGTATGGGCGGTGTTCGGGGGCAAGCTTGCCGACGCGGCGGGCCACTTCACGCGGCTGTGGCGCAGCCTGGACGAGCTGAAGATCGCCCACCCGATGACCGAGAAGGCCCTGACCGTGGTGCTGCGCGAGGCCATCCGCCGCAACAAGGTGACCGAGGGCATGGTCTATCTGCAGATCACCCGGGGCACGGCCCCGCGCGACCACGCCTTCCCCAATCCGGCCGTGCCGCCATCGGTCGTGGTCACCGCCAAGCGCGTGGACCGCGTGGCCGCCGAGGCCAAGGCCGCCAAGGGCCAGTCGGTGATCACCGTCCCCGAGAACCGCTGGGGCCGCTGCGACATCAAGTCGATCGGCCTGCTGCCAAACGCCCTGGCCAAGCAGGCGGCGCGCGAGCGCGGCGCGGTCGAGGCCTGGTTCGTCGACGACCTGGGCCTGGTCACCGAAGGCGCCTCGTCCAACGCCTGGATCGTCGACGCCCAGGGCCGCCTGCGCACCCGCGACACCCAGGCCAACATCCTGCGCGGGATCACCCGCTCCAGCCTGCTGGAGGTGATCGCCGAGGCCGGCCTGCCGGTCGCCGAGCAGCCGTTCACGGTGGAGGAGGCCAAGGCCGCCCAGGAAGCCTTCATCACCGGAGCCGGCACCCTGGTGCTGCCGATCGTCAGCGTCGACGGCGCGCAAATCGGCGACGGCAAGCCCGGACCGGTGGCGACGCGGCTTCGGCGTCTATATATCGAGCGCGCGAAAGCGGCGGCGATCTAGGACGATAGTCTAGGTTTACACGCCTTAGCGCATTTTCTTCGCCGATTGGTCATACCAACTGGCGAAAAATGCTTTAGTCTGAACTCGTTTGTGTGGGGGGCGTGTGGCCCTCCAAAACAATAAGAGGGGAATCCCCATGTCGACCGAAAAAAAACAGAACCTTCAGGACACGTTCCTGAACAGCGTGCGCAAGTCGAAGACGCCGCTGACCATCTTCCTGGTGAACGGCGTGAAGCTGCAGGGTGTCGTCAGCTGGTTCGACAATTTCTGCGTCCTGCTCCGCCGCGACGGCCAGTCCCAACTGGTCTACAAGCACGCCATTTCGACGATCATGCCGGCCCAGCCCGTGCAGCTGTACGAGCCGAGCGCTGATCAAGACGATTGATTCCTAGGGTTTGACGAAGTCCACCTCCAAGTCCATCGACCACGCTGCGCCGATCTTCCGGGCGTTCGTGATCCATCCCGTGCGCCCGGCGCGCGGCCAGGCGGCCATCGAGGCGCGTGATCCCAACGCGCGTCTCGAGGAAGCCGTCGGCCTGGCGATCGCCCTCGATCTCGACGTGGTCGAGACGATGATCGCCCCTCTGCGCCAGGTGACCCCGGCCACCCTGTTCGGCAGCGGCAAGGTCGACGAGTTGAAGGCCATCTGCGAGGTCGAGAAGATCGACGTCGCCGTCTTCGACGACCAGTTGACCCCGGTCCAGCAGCGCAATCTCGAGCGCGGCCTGGGCGTCAAGGTCATCGACCGCACGGGCCTGATCCTCGAGATCTTCGCCCGCCGGGCCCGCACCCGCGAGGGCAAGCTGCAGGTCGAGCTGGCCAGGCTCGACTACGAACGCTCGCGCCTGGTCCGCACCTGGACCCACCTTGAGCGCCAGCGCGGCGGCACCGGCTCGACCGGCGGTCCCGGCGAAACCCAGATCGAACTGGACCGTCGCCTGATCGCCGGCACGATCGGCAAGCTCAAGCGCGAGCTGGAGGAGGTGCGGCGCACCCGCACCCTGCACCGCTCGGCCCGCAAGAAGGTCCCGTACCCGACGGTGGCCCTGGTGGGCTACACCAACGCCGGCAAGTCGACCCTGTTCAACCGGCTGACCAACGCCACGGTCGTGGCCCAGGACATGCTTTTCGCCACCCTGGACCCGACCCTGCGCACCGTGAAGCTGCCCGACGGCCGGCCGGCTATCCTGTCCGACACCGTCGGCTTCATCTCCGACCTGCCGCACGAGCTGGTCGAAGCCTTCCGCGCCACCCTGGAGGAGGTTCAGGAGGCCGACGTCGTGCTGCACGTGCGCGACGTGGCCAATCCCGACACCGACGCCCAGGCCCGCGACGTCCAGAAGGTGCTGGCCGAGCTGGCCGTGCTGGGCGACGACGGCGAGGCCGAGGACGGCAAGACCCTGATCGAGGTCTGGAACAAGATCGACCTGGTCGACGGCGAGGCCCGCGAGATCCTCGAGGGCCAGGCCCGGCGGCAGGGCGCCTCGCCCGTCTCCGCCGTCACGGGCGAGGGCTGCGCCGAGCTGCTCAAGCGCGTCGGCGGCCTGATCGACGACACCCCGCCGGTGGCGGTGCGCCTGTCCGCCTCGGACGGCGAGGCCCTGGCCTGGATCTATCGCAACGGCCGGGTGGAAAGCCGTGAGGACGAAGGAGACGGCGGCGTGCGCCTGATCGCACGCCTCGACGCCCAGGCCCTGGGCCGGTTCGAGCGGCAGTTCCCCCAGGTCTGGGTGATGGCGACCGGCGACTGAGCGTTCACGGCTTGCCGCGCTCGCCCGACAGGTGAACACTCGCCCTCCACATTCGGAGGGCGAGCACCATGGCCGACAACGATCCCTGGGACGGCGTGACGGTGCCCGAGGCCGCGACCATGGTCGTCAAACGGGTGGAGGGCTTCTTCGCCAAGCCCTACGACGACAACGGCGCCCTGCCGGGCGGCACCTGGACGATCGGCTACGGCACGATCCGCGACGCGGCCGGCAAGCCCGTCACACCCGCGACCCCGGCCATCACCGAGGCCCAGGCGGTCAAGCTCTTGATGCGCGACATGAAGCGCGCGGCCATGGACGTCCACGCCCGGGTGCGCACCCCGCTGCGGGCCCATGAGGCCGCGGCCCTGATCTCGTGGACCTACAATCTCGGCGACGGCGCGCTGCGCACCTCGACCCTGCTGCGCAAGCTGAACGCGGGCGAGAAGACCGCTGTGCCCGACGAGATGCGCCGCTGGATCAACCAGGGCGGCAAGCCGCTGGTCGGCCTGCTGCGCCGCCGCTGGGCCGAGGCGGCGATCTTCATCGGCAAGGACCCGGTGAATGCGTGCGTCAGGGCCTGGCGCGAGATCGACAGCCTGGACGACTGGCCGGCCTTCTAGGGTCGGGGACATGCCCTTGCGGCGTGTCCCCAAGTCCTGGCTCGGTGGATGCTGATGGGGACACGCGCGAGCGCATGTCCCCGGTCGCGTCTATTTCTTCTCCGCCGCCTTGGCCGCGTTCCATAGGCCGTCCATCTCAGCGAGGTCCGACTGGTCGGGCGTGCGGCCGTCCTTGGCCAGCTCGGCCTCGATGAAGGCGAAGCGACGCGCGAACTTGGCGTTGGTGGCGCGCAGGGCGTCCTCGGGCTCGACGTCCAGCTTGCGGGCCAGGTTGGCGACCACGAACAGCAGGTCGCCCAGCTCCTCGCGGGCCTTGGCCTTGTCGCCGGCGGCGATCTCGACCTTCAGCTCGGCGACCTCCTCGGCCAGCTTGTCCAGCACCTCGTCGGTCGAGGGCCAGTCGAAGCCGACGCGCGCGGCGCGCTTGGTCAGCTTGACGGCGCGGGTCATGGCGGGAAGGCCGGCGGGCACGTCGTCCAGCACGCCGCCCTTCTTCTTGGCCTGGCGCTCCTGGGCCTTCAGCGCCTCCCAGCCGGCGACCTGGGCGTCGAGGTCGTCATAGGCGTGGTCGCCGAACACGTGGGGATGACGGCGCACCATCTTGTCGTTGATCGCCGAGGCCACGCCCGCCAGGTCGAAGGCGCCTTGCTCCTCGGCCATCCGCGAATGGAACACCACCTGCAGCAGCAGGTCGCCCAGCTCCTCCTTCAGGTCGGACAGGTCGTTCCGCTCGATGGCGTCGGCGACCTCGTAGGCCTCTTCGACCGTGTAGGGCGCGACGGTGGCGAAGGTCTGCTCCAGGTCCCACGGGCAGCCGCCGTCGGGATCGCGCAGTTTCGCCATGATGTCGATCAGGGTGAAGAGCGGGTGCTGGTCCCCCTTAAGAACATTTGGCTCGCGCGGATCATTCAGCGGCGGGCTTTGGGGAGGCGAGAGGGGCGACATGCGGTTCCGGACTCGGGCTGGGGAGGGGCTCGGCCGCGTCCCGTTCGTCGAGCTGACGGCGGATCTCGGCATGGGCGGTCGCGTCCAGCGGATAGCGCAGGATGACCGCGCACACCAGCAGCCCCAGCACCGCCGGCGCCACCGCGTAGAGGGCGATCAGCGCCGTGTCGCCCTGGGCGCTGGGGACCTTGGGATCGAAGCCCAGCTTGCCCAGCACGATGAACACGCCGATGGCCAGGGCGTAGCCCAGCTTCACGGTGCCGTTGACGACGGCGTACAGCAGGCCCGTGCGGTCCACGCCGCTGACCAGCCGCTCCTCGTCGCCCAGGTCGGCCATCATCGAGCGCACCAGCAGCGGCGCGGCCGAATAGGGCAGTCCGGCCAGGATCAGGATCAGCGTGCCGATCACGCTCATGCCGCTGGGGGTGAAGACGGTGGCGAACTGCACGAAGGCGTAGATCAGGGCCGCGACGGCCAGGGCCTTGTGCTTGCCGATCTTCTTGGCCAGGAGCGGCCAGATCGGCGAACCGCCCAGGGCGGCGACGAAATAGATCAGCAGCAGGACGCCGGCCTCGCCCTTGTCGAAGCCCTTGATGCGCTCGAAGAAGAAGAAGAACAGCGCCCCGGCGATCCCGGGAGCCAGGCCCATCAGCAGGTCGGCGAACAGCAGGATCTGCACCGACGGGCGCTTGATCAGGCCCAGATACTGCTTGAGCCCGGCCTGGTGCCGGACCGGCGGGACGTTGGTCTCGCCCACCACGGCGGAGGCCAGCAGGAAGGTCAGGGGCAAGAGGGCGATGATCAGCCAGCCCATGGCCTGGATGCCGGCGGCGTGGTCGCCCTTGAACACGATGGCCAGCAGCGGCGGCAGCAGCAGCACCAGGATCATGCCGACCACGTTGCCGGCGCTCCACCAGCCATAGACCCGGGATCGCTGCTGGTAGTCCGGCGACAGCACCGCGCCCCAGGCCGTGTGCGACAGCACCGCCATCGAGTAGCCCACGTAGCAGACCACCAGCCAGCCCCACAAATAGAGCGGGCCGATCCCCGGCTTGGCCATGAACAGGAAATAGGCCGCCAGCATCAGCACCGGCGCGGCGGCCAGCAGCCAGGGCCTGAACCGGCCCAGGCGGGTGCGCGTGGTGTCCATCAGTCCGCCCAGGATCGGGTCCAGGATGATGTCGGCCACCCGCACCAGCAGGAAGGCCGAACCGACCATCGACAGCGAAAGCCCCAGGTCGCTGACGTAGTATTCGGGCAGGTAGACCACCAGCGGCAGGCCCAGGGCTGCCAGGGGCAGGCACGGCGCGGCGAAGGCCGCCAGGGTCCAGGATGAGCGCCGTTCCGACATGCGTTCCTCGCCGACTACGGGTTGGCCCCGCGTTCATGAACAGCGATCAGACGCCGTGTCGGGACGACTGGCAAGAGGTCATCGAAACGCGCGTTTCAGCGCGCGTCGCTGAACTGGTCCTTGGCCAGGCGGCGGGCGAGGCGGTCGAAAGCGTCCTCGGCGTCGTGCCAGGTCGAGCTGTGCCGGGCCCAGCGGATGTCGTCGCCGTACCAGCTGTAGGCGATCGGCGTGCGTTGGCCGGCCGCGTCGACATAGTCGCCGCTGATCGTCGCCCCGCCGTTGCCGAAGCTCTCCATCGACAGGCCCTGGGTGGTCAGCAGTTGCTGGGCGGTGGGGCGGTTGGGGCGGGCGTCGTCGATGACCAGGGTCAGGACGCCGCCGTCCCGGGCCGAGGGCAGCCGCCGCTCGATCGTCCGCCGCAGGTCGGCGGCCAGGGAGTCGAGGTCGCGGTCGCCGATCTGATCGGCCTTCTCGGCCAGGCCCGGACCGATGGAGACGCGGACCGACGAGACGGCCGGGGCGGCGAAGGCGGCCAAGGGGGCGGCCAGGGCCGCGCCCAGCGCCAGGGCGGCGAGAGGGGAGACGAGGACGGCGCGCATGACAGGCTCCGGTTCAGGCTTCAGTGGAGATGTGGGGATCGCGGGGGCGCGGCGCCAGGCTGAAGACCAGCCAGCCCAGCAGGGCCGACAGCAGCGAGCCGGCCAGCACGCCGATCTTGGTCTCGGCCTGCAGGACCGGGGCGTCGAACGCCAGGTTGTTGATGAACAGGCTCATGGTGAAGCCGATGCCGCAAAGGGCCGAGACGCCGAAGATCTGCGCCCAGGACGCGCCGCTGGGCCGCTGGGCCCAGCCCAGCTTGATGGCGGCCAGGCAGAACAGGCCCACGCCGATCGGCTTGCCCAGGAACAGGCCCAGCTCGGCGCCCAGGGTGGCGGGGGCGGTCAGCTCCGCCAGTCCCACCTGGCCCAAGGCGACGCCGGCGTTGGCGAAGCCGAACACCGGCACGACCAGGTAGGCGACCCACGGATTGAGCGCGTGCTCCAGGCGATGGAGCGGCGAATGCCCGTCGTCGGGACGGGCCGGAGACCGGGTGATCGGGATCGTCATGGCCAGGATCACACCGGCCAGGGTGGCGTGCACGCCGGACTTCAGGAAGAAGACCCAAAGTCCAGCCCCGACAACCAGATAGGGCCAGAGCCTCATCACCTTGAGACGGTTCATCGTCACCAGCACCGCCAGAGTCGCCGCGGCACCGCCCAGGGCCCAGAGGGTGAGGTGGTCGGTGTAGAAGACGGCGATGATCAGGATGGCGCCCAGGTCGTCGATGATCGCCAGGGCGGCCAGGAAGACCTTCAGCGAGCCCGGGACGCGGGGCCCCAGCAGCGACAGCACGCCCAGGGCGAAGGCGATGTCGGTGGCGGCCGGGATGGCCCAGCCGCGCAGGTTGGCGGGCGCCTGCAGATTGACCGCCACATAGATCAGGGCCGGGACGAGCATCCCGCCCAGGGCCGCCACACCGGGCAGCACGCGCCGCGACCAGCTGGACAGCTCGCCGTCGACCATCTCGCGCTTGATCTCCAGCCCGACCAGCAGGAAGAACACGGCCATCAGGCCGTCGTTGACCCAATGCCCCAGCGATAGACCTAAAATCTCGACGTGCAGGGCGTGGAAATAGTCCTCCGCCAGCGGCGAATTGGCGACGATCAGGGCCAGGGCGGCCGCGCCCATCAGCAGCAGCCCGCCGGCGGATTCGCTCTGGAGGAAGGCGCGCAGGGCGGAGATGGGGCGAGCGGTCATGCAGCGGGCCTCGCGGGAATCGTCGGAAGCATCCTCGCGCGTCGGATGGGGCGGGGCTATCGAAACCGACCCATCCCTTATCGTTGTCATCCCGGAAAGCGCGCAGCGCTTGTCCGGGCCCCAGGGGCGGCTGCACCGCGTCGGCCCAGTCACCTGGGTCCCGGACAGCGTCTGCGAGGCTTCCGGGATGACAACGGCTTTTTGCGTTCTACAGCCCCGCGATCCGCGCGATCGCCTCGATATCCAGCGAACGCTCCAGCATCCCCGCGATCTCGTCCAGGGCCGCATCGACGCGCGCGGCGTGGTCGCGCGGCGTCACCGCCAGGCCGAGCGGGGCGAGCAGGGCGGCCCGCGCCTCGCCGCGCTCGAACAGGCCGTGGACATAGGCGCCGGCCACCCGGCCGTCCGGCGAGACCGCGCCGTCCACGGTCCCGCCGTCGAAGGCCAGCATCGGGGCCGCCGCGCCCGGACCGGTCGTTCGGCCCACATGCATCTCGTAGCCCGAAAAGGCCGCGTCGCCGTCCAGCAGCCGGCCCGTCGTCGCCCGCAGCACCTTGTCGCCCAGCAGCACGGTCTCGACGTCCAGCAGGCCCAGGCTGGCCGCCGAGCCCGGCGCGCCCTCGATCCCCTCGGGGTCCGACACCGTCCGGCCCAGCATCTGGTAGCCGCCGCAGACGCCCAGCACCCGTCCGCCGCGACGCACATGGGCCAGGATGTCGATGTCCCAGCCCTGGGCGCGCAGGAAGGCCAGGTCCGCCAGGGTCGCCTTGGTCCCGGGCAGGATCACCAGGTCGGCGTCGCCGGGCACGGGCGTCCCGGGCGGCAGGAAGGCAAAGTCGATGTCGGGATCGGCCCGCAGCGGGTCGAACTCGTCGAAATTGGCGATCCGCGACAGCATCGGCACGACGATCCGCACGCGCCTGTCGCCGTCGGCGCGGACGGGCCGCTCCAGCACCACCGCATCCTCGGCGGGCAGGGCGCGGGCCGGGGCCAGCCAGGGGGCCATGCCCAGGTCCGGCCAGCCGGTGCGCGCCACGATCTCGCGCCGGCCTTCATCGAACAGCGAAGGATCGCCGCGGAACTTGTTGATGATGAAGCCCTTGATGCGGTCGCGGTCAGCCGCGTCCAGCACCAAGTGCGCGCCGGCCAGGGCGGCGATCACGTGCCCCCGGTCGATGTCGCCGACCAGGGCCACCGGCACGTCGGCGGCGTGGGCGAAGCCCATGTTGGCGATGTCGCCCGCCCGCAGGTTGGTCTCGGCCGGACTGCCCGCGCCCTCGACCAGCACCAGGTCGGCCTCGGCGGCCAGCTGACGATAGGCCTGGACCGTGGTGGCCAGCAGGTCGGGCTTCAGCCCCTGGAAGGCCCGCGCCTTGTAGTTTCCCACCACCTTGCCCAGCACCACCACCTGGGCGCCGACATCGCTCTGCGGCTTCAGCAGCACCGGGTTCATCTGGACCGTCGGCGGCGTGCGGCAGGCGATGGCCTGCAGCGCCTGGGCCCGTCCGATCTCGCCGCCGTCGGCGGTGACGGCCGCGTTGTTGGACATGTTCTGCGGCTTGAACGGCCGGACCACCAGACCGCGATTGGCGAACAGCCGGCACAGGCCCGCCACCAGGGTCGACTTGCCCACGTCCGAACCGCAGCCCTGGATCATCAGCGAGGCCATGGTCCGCGCCTACAAGGCCTGCCGATCCCGGTCAATCCGCCGCTGGCGCAAGGGCTTTCGGCGCTCTATATCCCCGGTCACATGACCATCGATCACGACTCCCGCCTCCGGCGGCTGAAGTTCCGGGCCTGGCATCGCGGATTTCGGGAAGCGGACCTCATTCTGGGGCCGTTCGCGGACACCCATGGCCCCAATCTGACCCCCGAGCAGCTGGATACGTTCGAAGCGCTGATGGAGGAGTCGGATCGCGAGATCTACGCCTGGATCGTCGGCCAGGAACCGACCCCGGCCAAGTTCGACACCGACGTCCTGACCCTGATCAAGACCTTCCGTTACGAAGCTCATGCGTCGCGGCCGATCGGGGACGGGATGTGATCCCCCTGAATCCGCTCTTCTCGGCGAATGCCGGGACCCAAATCCCATGGCGGCGCGGATGATTGGAGGCGCTCAGCGTTCATGGCGTCAGTCATACCGCCATTCCATCTGGGTCCCGGCATTCGCCGGGATGAGCGGAGGTTGAAAGTCCTGAGCGCGATCTTGGTAACAACATCATCGTCAGCACGTTGTCGCTGACCAGTCTTCGAAGAGTCCCCATGGCCTACGACGCCAAACAGATCGCCAAGGCCTCGGGAGGCCTGACCCTGGCCGGCGCGCCGGAGGGCTTCGACGCCCTGGTCATGGCCGACATCGCCCGGGCGCGCGGCGGCCTGACCGCCTTCGTGGCCCGCGACACCGCCCGGGCCAGCGCCTTCATCGACGCCCTGAAGTTCTTCGCCCCCGAGATCGAGACCGTGCTGTTCCCCTCGTGGGACTGCCTGCCCTATGACCGCATCGGCCCGTCGGCTGGGGTGGCGGCCGTGCGCATGGCCACGCTGCACCGCCTGGCCGAGGGCCTGGGCAAGGACAAGCCGGCCATGCTGGTCACGGCCGCGCCGGCCCTGCTGCAGCGGGTGCCCGAGAAGGCCGTCCTGCTGCGCGCCAGCTATTCGGCCAAGGTCGGCAATTCCGTCGATGTGGCGGACCTGGAACGCTATTTCGCCATCAACGGCTACAGCCGCGCCTCGACCGTCTCGGAACGCGGCGAATTCGCCATCCGCGGCGGGGTGATCGACGTCTATCCGCCGGCCGCCGAGGAACCGGTGCGCCTGGACCTGTTCGGCGACACGCTGGAGAGCATCCGCGCCTTCGATCCCGAGACCCAGCGCTCGACCAAGCAGCTGAAGGAAATCCAGCTGCTGCCGGTCAGCGAGGCCCTGCTGGACAAGGACGGCGTCTCGCGGTTCCGCAACGGCTACATCCGCGCGTTCGGCGCGCCGGGCGACGATCCGCTGTACGCCACGATCAGCGAGGGCGGCCGCCGCGCCGGCCTGGAGCACTGGCTGCCGCTGTTCTACGAGCGGATGGCGACCCTGTTCGACTATCTGCCGGACGGAGCCCTGGTCGGCGTCGACCACCAGGTCACGGAAAGCCGCGACGAGCGCCTGGCGATGATCGCCGACGCCTACGACGCCCGCGCCTCGGCCGACCGCAAGTCGGCCTATCGTCCGCTGGAGCCGCACGCCCTCTACCTGACCGCCCAGGAATGGGACCAGGCGCTGGACGACCGCCCCAACCGTAAGTTCACGCCGTTCCAGCCCCAGGGCCTGGACGTCGTCGACCTGGGCGCGAAGCTGGGCCGCACCTTCGCCGCCGAGCGGGCCCAGGACAGCGTCAACCTGTTCGAAGCCACCGCCGACCACGCCCGCAAGCTGGCCGGGGAGGGGAAGCGCGTGCTGTTCGCCTCGTGGTCCGAGGGCTCGTCCGAGCGCCTGGGCACGATGCTGGCCGACCACGGCCTGAAGAAGATCCCCTACGCCGCCTACTGGCAGGCGGCCAAGGCCAATGACCCCAAGACCCCGCAGCGCGTGGTCCTGCCGCTGGACAACGGTTTCGAGACCGACAGCCTGGCGGTCATCTCCGAGACCGACATCCTGGGCGACCGCCTGGCCCGGCCGCGCAAGAAGCGCCGCGCCGCCAACTTCCTGGCCGAGGCCAGCGCCCTGACGCCCGGCGATCTCGTCGTCCACATCGACCATGGCATCGGCCGCTACGAGGGCCTCAAGACCCTCGATGTCCAGGGCGCGCCGCACGACTGCCTGGACCTGCTGTACGGCGGCGAGGCCAAGCTCTACCTGCCGGTCGAGAACATCGACCTCCTGACCCGCTACGGGACCGACGGCGAGAACGTCCAGCTGGACAAGCTGGGCGGCGCGGCCTGGCAGGGGCGCAAGGCCAAGGCCAAGGAGCGCCTGCGGATCATGGCCGAGGGCCTGATCCAGATCGCCGCCGCCCGTCAGCTGAAGTCGGTCGAGGAGACCGATCCGCCGCACGGGGTGTTCGACGAGTTCTGCGCCCGCTTCCCCTACGAGGAGACCGACGACCAGCTGTCGGCCATCCACGACGTGCTGGAGGACCTGTCGTCCGGCAAGCCGATGGACCGGCTGATCTGCGGCGACGTCGGCTTCGGCAAGACCGAGGTCGCCCTGCGCGCCGCTTTCGTGGTGGCCATGAGCGGCAAGCAGGTGGCCGTGGTTTGCCCCACCACCCTGCTGGCGCGCCAGCACTACAAGACCTTCAAGGACCGCTTCCAGGGCTGGCCGGTCAAGGTCACCCGCCTGTCGCGCCTGGTCACCGGCAAGGAGGCCTCCGACACCCGCGAGGGCCTGGCCAACGGCCAGTTCGAGATCGTGGTCGGCACCCATGCGGTGCTCTCCAAACAGGTCTCGTTCAAGGACCTGGGCCTGGTGATCGTCGACGAGGAGCAGCACTTCGGGGTCAAGCACAAGGAGAAGCTCAAGGAGCTTCGCGCCGACGTGCACATGCTGACCCTGACCGCCACGCCCATTCCCCGTACGCTCCAGATGGCGCTCAGCGGCATCCGCGAGATGTCGATCATCGCCACTCCGCCCGTCGATCGCCTGGCGGTGCGCACCTACATCAGCCCGTTCGACCCGGTCACCCTGCGCGAGGCCCTGCTGCGCGAGAAGTATCGCGGCGGCCAGGCCTATTACGTGGTGCCGCGCATCAAGGACCTGGAGGACATCGAGAAGTTCCTCCGCACCCAGGTGCCCGAGGTGAAGTACGTGGTTGGCCACGGCCAGATGGCCCCGACCCAGCTGGAAGACGTGATGACGGCCTTCTACGAGGGCCAGTACGACGTTCTTCTGGCCACAACGATCGTGGAAAGCGGGCTGGATATCCCCTCGGCCAACACCCTGATCGTCCACCGCGCCGACATGTTCGGCCTGGCCCAGCTGTACCAGATCCGCGGCCGGGTGGGGCGATCCAAGGCCCGGGCCTACGCCTACCTGACCACGCCGGCCGAGAAGCAGATCACCCTGTCCGCCGAGAAGCGCCTGAAGGTGCTGCAGTCGCTGGACAGCCTGGGCGCCGGCTTCCAGCTGGCCAGCCACGACCTGGACCAGCGCGGCGGCGGCAACCTGCTGGGCGACGAGCAGAGCGGCCACATCAAGGAGATCGGGGTCGAGCTCTACCAGCAGATGCTGGAGGACGCCGTCGCCGAGCTGCGCGAGCGCCAGGGGGCCGAGGCCCTGCTGGAGGACCGGGGCTGGTCGCCGCAGATCAACACCGGCGCGGCCGTGATGATCCCCGACGACTACGTGCCCGACCTGAACGTGCGTCTGTCGCTCTATCGCCGCCTGTCGGAAGCCGAGAAGGCCGCCGACCGCGAGGCCCTGGCCGCCGAGCTGATCGACCGCTTCGGCCCGCTGCCGCCCGAGACCGACAGCCTGCTGAAGGTGGTCGCCATCAAGGGCCTGTGCCGCGAGGCCAATGTGGCCAAGATCGACGTCGGCCCCAAGGGCGCGGTGGCCAGCTTCCGCAACGACGAGTTCGCCAACCCGCTGGCCCTGGTCCAGTTCGTGTCCAAGAACAGCTTGATCTGGAAGGTGCGCCCCGACCAGAAGGTGGTGATCAAGGGCGAGTGGGACACCCCGGCCCAGCGGCTGGACGCGGCCGAGAAGATCCTGTCGCAGCTGGTGAAGTTGGCGAAGGCCTAGAAGGCCGCTCGCAGCCGCACCCAGCCGGACACGCGGTTGAAGCCGGACCCGACTTCACCGTCGGCTCCAGCCGACACGGTGGTCCCCGCCCCGAGCTTCAGATCGAGCCCACCGGCGATTAGGGCGACATTGCGAGGCGGCCTTGAACCCAGGATCGTCATGTCCGAACCCGGCAGGCCGATGAACCGCGCGGTCATGGCGCGGTCCCGTTCGAGATAGTATCCCCATCCCGCTTGAACGAAGCCCGCGACTTTGTCGGAGCCGACCAGCTCTCCGGTCGTGGCCCTCAAACCCAATTCGGCGCGCGCGTTGTCGCTCGTGCGCCCCGCGACCTGAAGCACGGTTTCCGTCACGGTCGCCTCTTCCTTGATGTCGGGGCTTTCGACCGACACCCATCGCAGGCTCGCGATCGGCGCGAGGGCGCCGGCCTTGCCTTCGATGACGGCAATGGACGCATCCAGTTGTGCGCTCCAGGCCTTCAGATCGTACTTGGCCGAAACGTCCGACAGGCTGAACACCGGAATAGCCCGATGCGTATCCGTGTCGAACACGCCATGGCTGACGGCGCCGGCGAGGTAGAGTTTGCCGATCCGGCCAAGGCCATAGACCCCAAATTCCAGCGTGTCGGACTTGGCGCGCCCCTGATCCCGGGCCAAGGACAGATCGTTTGTGCCGGCCGCGATCGCGGCGCCGAACAGCGCGTTGGCGTTCGGATGAATATCGACGCCGAAAGCCAGTTGGCCGTCGTGACTATCGCCATGGGTGGATCCGACGCCCGAGACGTCCCCGTCGCTGCGACCGGTCGACCCAAACGCCGCGCCCCAGAGGATCAGACCGCGTTCGTCGCGGGTGACGCGGCGGCCGTCGGCGGCGAAGGGATTCAACATGACGCCCAGGAATTGCTCGGCGACAGGCGCGACCGAGGACGCGGTCGCCACATGGATTTCCCCAGACAGGCTCGCCAGGGCCGGACCCAAGGCGCTGCTGGGCTGGCTGTACAGGGCGAAGAACGGCGAGGGATCGCCGCCGGCGGCGACAGCGCGATCTATGCCGACCGCGACATTGCGTTCGTTCTGCGTAGTGGCCCCCTGCTCAAGGAGGAAAGACAGGTCATCCGGCAGCACGTTCAGCACGACCGAATTGGCGGTGTAGGCGATGAACCACCGGACGTCGGGGCCAAACGAGCCCTGGGTTTCGACCGTGCCGAACTTTCCCGTCCGGCCACCGGTGGCGGACAGGAGCGTATAGGAGACGGCGCCGGTATAAGGTCCGACCGCGGGGAGGAGACGCAGGGTTCCGGCCAAGCTGGCGACACCGCCGACATTGACCCGATCGGCGCCCGCGGTCACGACATCAACGATGTAGACGCCGTCCGCGCCGAAGGTGAGCGGACCATTGATCGTGAAGACGTCCGCGACGACGGGATTGCCTGGCGCCAGCGCGCCATGAACGATCGCACCGCCCACCGAACCCGATCCGCTGAGCCTTGCCGACGGGTTGACGGTGACCGTGGATACAAGCGAGCCGTTCACGATCAGCCGGCCCTCTTCGATGATCGTCGGCCCGGTATAGGTGCTGGCCCCCGTCAATGTCAGCTCGGACGGGTCGCGCTTGATCACCTGGCCCGTGCCGGAAATGACACCGTCGAAATTGGCGCGACCGCCGCTCGCGAAAATCAGCGTCGCGTTGTCGATTACATTGCCGACAATGCTGCCTGCGCCGCCACGACCGATCTGCAACGCCCCGGCGGAGATCACCGTGCCGCCGGTGTAGGTGTTGTCGCCACTGATGATCGTCGTGCCCGTACCGTCCTGGTGCAACGATCCTGAACCGATGACGCTCCGGACCAACTGGAAATCATTGGAATGGTTGATCGCAAGCACACCCGACCCCTGGGTCACGATGTTGCTGAGCAGGCGTCCGGGGAACGCTCCCGTCGTCCCGCCATCGCCGAACTGAAGCACGCCGTTCTGGATGACCACACCGCCGGTGGCGAAGACGTTGTCGTTCGTCAGCACGGTGACGCCGGAGCCGATTTGCCAAATGTTTCCCGCCCCCCGCATCTCCGTCGCGACGACGAGCCGGTCGGACCTGTTTAACTGCAGAACGCCATTACTGAAGATCAAGCTCGTGTTCGCGATCGAGCCGGTGGCTCCTCCGTTTCCGAGGGCGAGGGTCCCGCTAATGTCCGTCCGCCCGGTGTAGGTATTGGCGCCCGTCAGAACGAGCGTACCGGCGCCGCCCTTGGATATGCCGAAGGGACCGCTGATCGGGCTGGATTGGGTCGCCGACGCCGCTTCCGCTGAGACGACGAGGGAGCTGTCCTGGGTCAAGACGATAGGACCGAAAGGATCGACCTGGCCGTCCTGATAGACGTACGTCTGGGCCCGCGCCGGCGAAGCGCAAACCGACACCGCTGCTGCACATCCCAACAGTAGGACCTTTAGGGGTCGTGAAGACGTCGTCCGCACAACAGTTCTCCTGCGCTCGCCAAGAGACAACTTAAGGGTGTCATACTACGGGGGATCGGTTGGGCTTGCTTATTTTCTTGATCGACCGGCCCTCGGCCGCGACGACCGGGTCCGGATCCCGCCAGCCAGGCCGACGCGGATTTGCCAGGGTCGGGGAAACCTCAGGAGGAGTTTTCCCATGGCTGCCGTCACCAAGTCCGTCGATGTCGCCGTCGCGCCCGCCCAGGTGTGGGACGCGGTGCGCGACTGGGGCCGCGTCCATCAGCGCCTGTGTCCCGGCGTGCTGACCGACTGCCAGGTGGAGGAGGGGGCCCGGACCGTCACCTTCGCCGGCGGCCTGGTGGCCCGGGAGCTGATCGTCGCGGTCGACGACGAGACCCGCCGCCTGGTCTGGTCGGTGGTCGGCAGTCAGCTGCTGAGCCACCACAACGGCGCCATGCAGGTGCTGGACGAGGGCCCCGGCAGCCGCATCGTCTGGACCGCCGACATCCTACCGCACGACGCGGCCGAGCGGGTGGCCGGCTTCATGGACCTGGGCTGCGCGGCGATGAAGACGACGCTGGAGGGGTGACGCGCCGACGGGGACATGCGCATGCGCGTGTCCCCAGGTCTTGGCTCAGTGAATGCTGATGGGGACACGCCGCGAGGGCATGTCGCCGGCTTGAGACGGCTCAGGCCGCCGCCTTCGCCGCCCGCGCCTCGCGCAGCAGGCCCCAGGCCCGCAGGCCCATCTCCACCCGCGACACGGCCAGCAGGCCGACGCCCAGCACGATGAAGCCGTCGGTGATCAGGGCGGCGCTGACGTGCCAGGCCGAGGCCTCGCTCTCGATCAGGGCGCGCAGGGCGAAGCGGACAACGAACAGGCCCAGCAGGAACAGGATCGCCGCCGGCGACGGCTTGATGTTCAGCACGTGGGTCTCGGGGTCAATGGCGATCGGCATCAGCTTGCCGCGCCACCAGCCGATCGCCGAACCCACCGCGAAGATCGCCGCCAGCCAGGCCCAGTCCAGGCCGTGGGGCGGGAACTGCAGCAGGACCGCGACCATGGCCGCGACCAGCAGGGCGGGCATGATCCAGATCAGCTCCAGCTTGAACGGCCGTTCGCGGGTCATGCCGCGGAACCGCAACGCGAAGATCACGGCGACGACGGCGATGGTGATCGCCATCTGGATGCTGGAATGGTTCATGAGACGCCCCCGAAAAAGACCGCTGACAACGCGGTTTCCGCCGGGAGATTGTCGAGCTAGGCCGTTTGTTCAAGGGCCTTGTCGATGGCCTCGGCGATATTCTCCGGGCTCTCGGCGCCGACCACCGCCAGCTTGCCGCCGAAGATCACGAACGGCACGCCGGTGACGCCGCCCTGGACGGCCATGGCGTGCTCGCGGGCGATCACGTCCTTGTCGGCGCCTTCGGACAGCAGTTTCAGGATCACCACCGGGTCCATGCCCGCCGCCTCGCCGATCTGCGCCAGCACCACGGGATCGCCGATGTCGCGGCCTTCCGTGAAATAGGCGGCGAACAGGGCCTCGACCACGGCGTCCTGCCTGCCCGCCCCATGCGCCCAGCGGATCAGCCGATGGGCGGCGCTGGTGTTGGGCGACAGGGCGATGGCGTCGAAGTCGAAGACGACGCCTTCCTCGGCCCCGGCCTCGACCAGGGCGGTGTGCACGGCCTTCAGCTTCAGGGCGTCCTTGAACTTGCCGGCCATATAGGCTTTGCGGTCAACGCCTTCCTCGGGAAGGCTCGGGTCCAGCTGATAGGGCCGCCAGACGACCAGCGGCTCCACGTCCGGACGCAGGGCCAGGGCCGACTTCACGCGACGCCAGCCCAGATAGCACCAGGGACAGACGACGTCGGCGACGAGGTCGATCAGCAACGGCTGGCCCATGGAGGTTTCCTCTTACGCGGAGTGGCGTTGCAGGGCCTGGGCGGCGGCGCGTTCCAGGGCGTGGACCGCGCTCTCGCCGGCCTCGATCTGGGCCACGCCGATGTCGAATTCGCAGACGAACGGCGGACGGTCGTCGCCGGCGTCGAAGGCGGTGCAGCCGATCACCGCGGCGATCCGCTCGGCGGCGGCCCGTCCAGCGGCCGCGTTGGTGGCGGGCAGGGCCAGGGCGAAGACCTCGGGCGCCAGGCGGGCGGCGGTGTCCTCGACGCGGACCAGGCGGCCGACCATCGAGCCGATCTGCGGGATGGCGCGGTCCAGCCAGCCGTTCTTGCGGGCCCAGACGGTGTCGGGCTTGTCGGCCACCCGCAGCACGCAGATCGACAACGGCCGGGCCCGTTCGCGGGCGGCGGTGGCCAGGCGCACCAGGTGGGCGGCGAACAGGTCGCGGGTGAACAGGCCGGTGGCGGCGTCCATCAGGCCCGAGCTGCGGGCCTTCTCCAGGGCGCCGCGGATGGCTTCGCCCCGGCGATAGTTGCGGGCCAGCTCGATGACCCGCTTGGCGGTCTCGATCTCGGCCGTCTCCGGCGAGGCGACGTCGGACACCCCGCGATGGAAGGCGTCCGACATGGTCACGTAGCTCTCGGCCTTCAGGTACAGCAGGGCCGGGATGTGGAAGAGGCGGGTGTTGCGGCGCATGCCCGCCGCGATCGACAGGGCTTCCTGCTGATTGTCGCCGGCCCACAGCACCACCGCGTCGAAGGCGCGCTCGTGCAGATAGTCGAAGGCCGTATAGGCGGTGAAGGCGCCGACCACGTCGGCCCCGCTGCGGGTCAGGGCGTTGGACAGGGCCAGGAACTGCGGGGCCGGCTCGCCGATGGCCAGGATGCGGAACGGCTCGGCCTGGGGCTCGGGCAGGTCCAGCCGCCGGCCGCGATCGCCGAAGGTGGCCAGGCGGAGCTCGAACTCCTCCTCGGCGATGGCGGTGCGGACCAGGCTCTCCAGGCGCAGCACGGCCTGGCTGGGATGCAGGGGCGGCGACAGGGTCAGGTCGAAGGCCTGGTGGTTGGCCTCGGTCCCCGGCTCGCCGATGGCGATGACCGGCAGGCGGCGCGGGGCCACCGCGGCCTTCAGGCGGCGAGACAGGGAATGGGCGTCGGGACCGGCGCTCTCCAGATCGACGATCACGGCCTCGATGTTCAGGTCGCCCAGGGCGGCGAGGGCGGCGTAGGGGCCGCGCGCGGTGATGGTCCGCCAGCCGAGCTTGTCGAGCCCTTCGGACAGCGGCCCGGCGCGAGCATCGTCGCGCGCCACGATCAGGATTCGGGCGTTCACCGCCAACTCAAGCCTCCGCCCCGGATACCGGTATCGCTCGACGACGCGGCGTCCTCGAGATTCGACGTTGCAACATAGCAGAGGCCGCAACGCCTCATAGGTCCGCATCGCCGCAGGCCTGTGAACGGATAAACGCTCTTGCCTGACCGAAGGGCAGGGTCGTTCTAGTGGCTTGAACGATGAAGCGCCGCGAGAGTCGGCCGGGAGGAACGTCATGGCCCAGGGTCCGCTGTCCGGCCTGAAGGTGCTGGAATTCGCCGGGATCGGCCCGGGGCCGTTCTGCGGCATGCTGCTGTCGGACCTGGGAGCCGACGTGGTGCGCATCGACCGCAAGGGCTCGGGGCGCAGCTCGCCCGCCGACGTCACGGCCCGGGGCCGCCGCTCGGTGGCGCTGGACCTGAAATCGCCGGCCGCGGTCGAGACCTGCCTGAAGCTGATGGAAGGCGCCGACGGGATCATCGAGGGCTTCCGGCCCGGCGTGATGGAGCGGCTGGGCCTGGGTCCGGACGTCGCCCTGGCCCGCAATCCCAGGCTGGTCTACGGCCGCATGACCGGCTGGGGCCAGACCGGCCCCTACGCCAAGGCCGCCGGCCACGACATGAACTACATCGCCATCACCGGCGCCCTGGCCGCGATCGGCACGCAGGACAAGCCGGTGCCGCCGCTGAACCTGGTGGGCGACTTCGGGGGCGGGGCGCTCTATCTGGCCTTCGGTCTGCTGGCCGGGGTGATCCACGCCCGCGCGACGGGGCAGGGCCAGGTGATCGACTGCGCGATGAGCGACGGCGCGGCCTCGCTGATGGCCATGTTCTACGGCTTCAAGGCCGGCGGCATGTGGGGGGACGGAAGGCGGACCAACCTGCTGGACGGCGGGGCGCACTTCTACGACACCTACCAGTGCTCCTGCGGCCGCTGGATTTCGATCGGCTCGATCGAACCGCAATTCTACCTGCTTCTGCTTGAAAAGACGGGGATCACCGACCCGCAGTTCCAGCACCAGATGAGCCGCGAGGCGTGGCCGCAGCTTCGCGAGAAGCTGGCGGCGGTGATCGCCACCAAGACCCGCGACGACTGGTGCGCCCTGATGGACGGCACAGACGTCTGCTTCGCCCCGGTCCTGACCATGGACGAGGCGCCGACCCACGCCCACAACGCCGCCCGTCAGACCTTCGTGGAGGTGGCCGGCGTCACCCAGCCGGCCCCGGCCCCGCGCTTCTCGGCCACGCCCGGCGCGATCCAGGGCCCGCCGCCCAAGATCGGGGCCGACAACGACGCGGCCCTGGGCGACTGGGGCTTCTCGGCCGAGGCCATCGCCGATCTGAAGGCCCAGGGCGCGCTCTAGGAAGGGCGCCCCAGAGACCTTCCCTGACGACGCCATTCAGGTGCGGTTCAGCCGGAGGGGCCTAAACCTGATCCTGCAACCGGCCGTCGCGCCACCCGTCCCTCGATGCGGCGTTCGGTTCAGGTTCGTCCTGCGGAGGCCCGCCGCTTTCCCTGAAGCGGCGGGTCTTTGTCGTTGGACTCCATGTTTTTTCGGCGGCGCGCTTGCGTCAAAGCGGCGCCGAGGCCAGTTTCCGCCGCATGAAATCCCCCCAGGACCGCCTTCGCTTTCGGGACCTCGACCTAGATCCGATCCATTGGGTGACCGAAACCCTCCGCGTTCTGGGCCTGGCCCTGCAGCGTCTGTGGGGCCGCGACGTCATGCTCTACGTCGGCGGCGTCTCGTTCTTCATCCTGCTGGCGGTGTTCCCCGGCCTGGCCATCCTGATCGGCCTGTTCAGCCTGCTGCTGACCCCGGAACAGGCCGCCTTCCAGGCCGACAAGCTGTCGTTCCTGATGCCGTCCGGCGCCCGGCCGATCTTCCAGAGCGAGCTGGCCCGCCTGGCCCACGCCCCGGAGAAGGCCATCTCCGCCCAGAGCGCCGTGGTGCTGGTCATCGGCCTCTACGCCGCCCATCGCGGGTTCAAGGCCCTGCTGGCCGGCCTGTCCTTCATCCATGACGAAGAGGACCAGCGCGGCTTCTTCGGCTTCAACTTCATGGCCCTGGTGGTGCTGGTCGCCGCCTTCGGCCTGCTGTTCGTGATGTCGGGCGTCTTCCTGACCTTCCGCCTGCTGGCCAGCACCCTGAACCTGCGGCCCCTGGCCGGCGCGTCGTGGATCCAGAGCGAGTGGACCTGGGCCAGCCTGGGCCTGCTGGTCGGCATGACCCTGATCTACCGCTACGCCATGTCGCGCGAGCCGGTCGGCTGGCGCGCCTCATCGACCGGCGGGTTCGCCGCGGCGGTGATGTGCGTGTTCATGTCGTGGGCCAGCGCCTTCTATGTCGAGCAGGTGGCCCATCTGGGCGCGACCTACGGCTCGATCTCGGCGGTGATCATCTTCCTGATCTGGCTGTCGTGGAGCGTCAACGCCGTGTTCTTCGGCGGCGCCCTGGCCACCGAGATGGAGATCGCGCTGGACGAGCGGCCCCGGGCCCTGCTGGAGGGACCCAAGGCCATTCCGCTCAAGGCGCCTTCGCCACCAGAAAGCTGATCGCGCCGTTCGGGGCGTCGACGACCTCCAGCACCGTGGCCCCGGCGCTGGCGGCGAAGTGCGGCACGTCGATGCGGGCCAGCGGGTCGTCGGCCAGCAGGCGGACCAGACCACCGGGCGGCGCGTCCTCCAGCGCCCGACGCAGGCGCAGGGTCGGCACCGGGCAGCGGTGGCCGCGGGCGTCCATCAGGCGCTCTTCAGACATCGAAGACCTCCTCGGCCTGGGCCGCCGTCAGGATGCGGTGCTGGCCCGGCTCCAGGTCGTCGGGCAGGGCGATCCCGCCGATCCGCTCGCGATGCAGGCCGACCACGTGGTTGCCCACGGCGGCGAACATCCGGCGCACCTGGTGATAGCGCCCTTCGGTGATCGTCAGCCGCGCCTCGCGCTCGCCCAGCACCTCCAGGGTCGCCGGCAGCAGGGGCTTTTCCTCGCCCTCCAGCATCAGGGTCCCGCTGGCGAACGTCGCGCCTTCGGTTCCCGTCAGCGGCCGGTCCAGCGTGGCGCGATAGACCTTGGGCACGTGGCGCTTGGGCGAGATCACCCGGTGCAGGAAGTCCCCGTCGTCGGTGATCAGGATCAGGCCCGAGGTGTCCTTGTCCAACCGCCCGACGCTCGACAGGGCCGGGTCGCGGATCTGCCAGCGCTTGGGCAGCAGGTCGTAGATGCGCTCGCCGTCCTCGCGGTGCGAGCAGACCACGCCCAGCGGCTTGTGCATGATCAACACCAGGGGCGCTGGCGGATCAACGGGAACGCCGCGGATCTTCATCCGCTGCGGCAAGTCGGCGGTGACGGCGATCTTCTGCCCCGGGTCCTTGATGGCCACGCCGTCCAGCACGACCTTGCCGGCCGAGACCAGGGCCTGGACGTCGCGCCGGCTGCCGTAGCCGAGATTGGCCAGCAGGCGGTCCAGACGCGCCATCAGGGCTTTCGTCACTTGCGGGCCTCGTAGACCTTGAACCCGCCGGCGTCGGCCACGGGACGGACATTCTTGAAGTGCTCGTTCAGCACCGCCTCGTAGGGCAGGTGGCGGTTGGCGACGATCCACAGCACGCCGCCCTTGCGCAGCATGCCGGCCGCCGAGGTGATGAAGGCCTGGCCCAGGCCCTTGTCCTCGACGCCGGTCTCGTGGAACGGCGGGTTGGTCACCACGAAGTCCAGGCCCGTGGCCAGGTCGCCGCCGCGCCGGGCGTCGGCCTGCACCACCTCGACGCGCGGGTCGTTAACGTTGCGCTTGGCCGCCTCGACCGCCCGGCGGTCCAGGTCGACCAGGGTCAGCTTGGTCACCTTGGGCGAGGTCAGGACGGCGTGGGCCAGGACGCCGATGCCACAGCCCAGGTCGACGCCGGCGCCGGCCAGCGGCGGCAGGGCTTTGAGCAGCAGGGCCGAACCCGGGTCCAGGCGGTCCCAACTGAACACGCCGGGCTGGGTCCACAGGCCGTCGCCGTCCAGCCGGCGCGGCGCGCCATCGGCAACGGCGGCGTCCAGGCCGACGGGCGCGGCGGGCTTGAGGGCGACGCAGATCCGCTGGTGGCGCTTGGCGCTCTCGCCGACGACGCAGCCGAACGCGGTCAGTTCCTTGTTCATCCGCAGGCCGCCGCGGTCCTTGGGGGCGAGGGCGGTCAGGCGGCCCTCGACCTTCAGCGCCCGCAGGGCCTGGGCCAGGACGTAGCGCCGCTCGGCGACGCCGGCGGGGGCCTGGATCACGATCTCGTCCAGCGCGCCCTCGGCCAGGTCGGCCAGGTCGGTCGAGCCCACCACCAGCGGCGAGGTCTGCACGGCGCCGCCCGGGACATCGACGATGTCGAAGGACGGGGAACCGTAGACGGCGGCGCGGACGGTGTCGGACATGGAAAGGATCTCGGGAGATGTGGCGGGCAGGGTGGGATTCGAACCCACGGTGGACTTTCACCCACGGCGGTTTTCAAGACCGCTGCCTTAAACCACTCGGCCACCTGCCCGGAGCAGGGGCCTATATCAGCGGTCGCGCGCCGGCTCTAGTCCGTTTGCGGTTCGTTTGGTCGCACCTTTAGTTAACCAGACCTCAAGCCTCCTGAACGACCCTGCTTTCTGATATACAACCTTCAGGAGGGCGGCTGGGTCATGGGAGGCGAGGCGCGAGGCGACTTCCGTCTGCTGCGCGGCGTGGCCGTGGCCGCCTTGGGCTGCGCCGGCCTGGCCGCCTGCGCCACGCCGCTGCCGACCCGCCTGCCTCAGGCCACCTCGACCGCCAGGCCCTATTCCGGACCACCGCCGCCGGGCTCGACCAACGGCCTGCGCGGCACCGAGAAGCCGTATCAGATCAAGGGCATCTGGTATTATCCCAAGGCCGATCCCGACTATGACGAGAAGGGGATCGGCTCGTGGTACGGCGAGCAGTTCCACAATCGCCGCACGGCCAACGGCGAGATCTTCGACATGGACCTGCCGTCGGCGGCCCATAAGACGCTGCCGCTGCCCAGCATCGTCGAGGTCACCAACCTCGACAACGGCCGCAAGATGCAGGTGCGGGTCAACGACCGCGGTCCGTTCGTCGACGGCCGGATCATCGACCTGTCCAAGGCCGCCGCCGAGCAACTGGGCTACGGGCGGGCAGGCGTGGCCCATGTCCGCGTCCGCTACATCGGCCCGGCCGGCAAGACGCCCTTCGACCAGCGCCGCATGATCGCCTCGGCCGCGCCGCCCCCGCCGGAACCGCGCTACACCCCGCCGGCCAAGCCCCGCGTCTACACCACGGGCCTGCCGCCGGCCCAGCCGGCCTGGGACGCCCCGCCGCCGCCCAAGGCCGCCGATCCCGACTTCGTGCCCTATGCGCCGCCGACGCCCGCGCCGGTGGTCCCGGCCGAGCCCGCGCCGGTCCTCGCCAACGCCGGCGTGGAAAGCGCCTATCGTGTCCAGGCCGGTTCGTACGCCAGCCGCGCCAACGCCGAGCGCGCCGCCGCCCAGCTGAGCGGGGCGGGCGAGGCCTCGGTCGAGTCGGTGGAACGCGCCCAGGGCACGCTGTATCGCGTCGTGGTCAAGGCCGGCCCGGACGAGGCCGAAGCCTTCGGCGTGCGCGATCGCGTGGCTTCGATGGGCTTTTCCGACGCCACGGTGCTGCGGCCCTAGAGCTCCCCGCGATCGCCTCTGGACAAGAGGTGCGTTACGGCCGATTTGAAGCCCGTGACGCGTGGAACCTTCATCAGTTTCGAGGGCGGCGAGGGGGCTGGAAAGTCCACCCAGATCCGCCGCTTGGCCGAACGCCTGAAGGCGGACGGCGCCGACGTGGTGCTGACCCGCGAGCCGGGCGGCAGCCCGGGCGCCGAACAGATCCGCGACCTGATCCTGAACGGAGACGTCGACCGCTGGTCGCCGGTCACCGAGACCCTGCTGATGTACGCCTCGCGGCGCGACCACATCGAGCGGGTGATCCGGCCGGCCCTGGAACGCGGGGCCATCGTGCTGTGCGACCGCTTCGCCGACAGCACCCGCGCCTATCAGGGAGCCGGCGGCGAGGCGCCGATCGGCCTGATCAAGGCGCTGGAGGAGCACGTCCTGGGCGGTACGGTCCCAGACCTGACCCTGATCTTCGACATCCCGGCCGAGACGGGCCTGGAACGCGCCCTGGCCCGGGGCGGCGAAGCCCGCTTCGAGTCCAAGGGCCTGGACTTCCACAAGCGCCTGGGCGAGGCCTTCCTGGAGATCGCCCGCCGCGAACCCGAGCGCTGCGTGGTGATCGAGGCGGACGACGCGATTGACGCGGTCTGGGCCGACGTCTGGGACGCGGTGTCCACGCGGCTGGGCCTCTAGGTCATGGACGCGCCTCCGCATCCCCGCGACGTGTTCGCCATCGACGGCGTCGAGGCCGCCGAGCTGGCCTTCCTGGACGCCCTGGACCGCGGCCGGCTGCACCACGCCTGGCTGCTGACCGGCCCCGAGGGCGTGGGCAAGGCGACCCTGGCCTACCGCATGGCCCGCCGCCTGCTGGGCGCGCGGCCCGATCCCGCCTTCGGCGCCCTGGGCTCGGCGCCCACCGACTTCGTCAGCCGCCAGGTCGCCGCGCGCTCGCACCCGGACCTGATGGTGCTGGAACGCGAGACCGACGACGGCAAGGCCCGCAAGTCGATCCCGGTGGACGAGGCCCGCCTGCTGCCGGCCTTCTTCGCCAATTCGCCCGCCGTCTCGCCTTATCGGGTGGCGATCATCGACGCGGCCGACGACCTGAATGTCAACGCCGCCAACGCCGTATTGAAGACTCTTGAAGAGCCGCCGCCGCGCGGGGTGATCCTGCTGATCAGCCACTCGCCGGGCCGGCTGCTGCCGACCATCCGCTCGCGCTGCCGCCGGCTGGTGGTGCCCGCGCCGCATCTGAACCTGGCCGCGTCGATGGTCCAGCAGCGGGCCGGCGTCTCGGCCCACGACGCCGATCGCCTGTCCCGGATGGCCAAGGGCGCGCCGGGCCGGGCGCTGCAACTGGCCGCCGCCGGGGCCATCGAGGCCGACGACGCGGCCGGCGAGATCCTGCGCAAGCTGCCCGACCTGGACGAAGGCGCGCTGCTGGCCATGGCCGACACCTTCCGCGGCGCCGAGGGCGTCCAGCGCTTCGAGCTGCTGTTCGACCGCCTGGGCGACCAGATCCACGCCATGGCCACCGGCATGGCCGGCGAGCGCACCCCGGCGGGCCTGGACCGCTGGGTGGCGGCCTGGGAGAAGATCGTCCGCGCGCCGGGCGAGGCCGAGGCGGTGAACCTCGACCGCGCCGACGTGTTCTGGACCGCGATCATGGACTTGCGCGCCGCCGCCCGGGCGGCCATGTGACCGAATGCTCATCGACAGCCACGTAAACCTGCACGCCCACCAGTACGACGAGGACCGCCAGGCGGTGATCGACCGCGCCCGCGAGGCCGGGATCGAACTGATGGTCACCATCTGCGACAAGATTCCGTCGTTCGAATCCGTCCATGCCATCGCCATGGCCAATGACGACATCTGGTGCACAGTCGGGGCCCACCCGCACGAGGCCAAGGACCATGTCGACCTGACCACCGCGCGTCTGGTCGAGTTGGCCGGCCGCCCGAAAGTGATCGGCATCGGCGAGACGGGCCTGGACTTCCACTACGACCTCAGCCCGCGCGACGTGCAGGCCGACGTCTTCCGCGCCCACGTGGCGGCGGCCCGCCAGACCGGCCTGCCGCTGGTGGTCCACACCCGCGAGGCCGACGACGTGATGGGCGCGATCCTCGAAGAGGAACACGCCAAGGGCCCGTTCAAGATCCTGATGCACTGCTACACCAGCGGCGCCGAGCTGGCGAAGCGGGCGGCGGCGCTGGAGGCGTGGTTCTCGGTCTCGGGCATCGCCACCTTCAAGCAGGCCCAGGACGTGCGCGACATCATCGCCGACATGCCTGCCGACAGGATCATCCTCGAGACCGACTGTCCGTACCTGGCCCCCGTGCCGATGCGCGGCCGCCGCAACGAGCCGGCCTATCTGCCCCATGTGCTGGACAAGCTGGCAGAGATCCGGGGCTGGACCCGGGCCGATGCGGAACAGCGCACCGAGGACGCCTTCTTCGCCCTGTTCGACCGGATCCCGCGCAAATGACCGGAAAGCTGGAGTTCACGATCCTGGGCTCCGGCTCGTCGGGCGGCGTGCCACGCGCCGACGGCAACTGGGGCGATTGCGACCCCGCCGAACCGAAGAACCTGCGCACCCGCTGCTCGATGCTGGTGCGCCGGCCTGGAAGCGATCCGGCGGCCGAGACCACTGTCGTCGTCGACACCGCCCCGGACTTCCGGCTGCAGGCGGTGAGGGCGGGGGTCAGGCGGGTGGACGCCTGCCTGTTCACCCACGACCACGCCGACCAGGCCCACGGCATCGACGACCTGCGCCCGTTCTTCCTGAACGCCCGCAAGCGCGTGCCGACCTATATGGACGCCTACACGACCGCCAGCCTGGAGCGGCGGTTCGACTACGTCTTCAAGAGCCAGGGCGGCTATCCGGCGATCTGCGACCCGCAGCTGATCGCGCCCCACGGCCAGGCCTGGGAGATCGACGGCCCCAGCGGCGCGATCCCGGTCACCACCTTCGACGTCGATCACGGCGAGATCCGCGCCGTCGGCTATCGCTTCGGGAACGTCGCCTACACCCCCGACGCCATCGGCTTTCCCGAGGAGAGCTGGGCGGCGCTGAGCGGCCTCGACGTCTGGGTAGTGGACGCCCTGCGCTGGACGCCGCACCCGACCCACGCCCATGTGGGCCTGGCGCTGGAGTGGATCGCCCGCGCCAAGCCGCGCCGCGCCATCCTGACCAATCTGCACATCGACCTGGATTTCAACGCCTTGGCGGCGAAACTTCCGCCAGGGGTCGAGCCCGCCTATGACGGCATGCGCTTCGAAGCCTGATCGCCTAGACTGTCCTCCTCCCCGGAGACTCGCTTTGCCCGCCGACGCTTCCGACACGAACCGCCCCGATCCGGAGGCGCTGCTGGCGGCCGCCAACCGGGCGGGCCGGGGGCGGCTGAAGGTGTTCCTGGGCATGGCCCCGGGCGTGGGCAAGACCTACGAGATGCTGCGCGCCGCCCGCCGCCGCAAGGCCGACGGCCAGGACGTGCTGATCGGCCTGGTCGAGACGCACGGCCGTCGCGAGACCGAGAGCCTGCTGCGCGGCATGGACGTGCTGCCCCGCAAGCCGATCGATCACCGCGGCCACGTGATGATGGAGTTCGATCTCGACGCGGCCCTGGTCCGTAAGCCGGCCCTGCTGCTGGTCGACGAGTTCGCCCATTCGAACGCCCCGGGATCGCGCCATCCTAAGCGCTGGCAGGACGTCGAGGAGCTTCTGGCCGCCGGCATCGACGTCTGGACGACCCTGAACGTCCAGCACCTGGAGAGCCTGGTCGACGTGGTCCAGCGCATCACCGGGGTGCGCCAGCGCGAGACGGTGCCCGACAGCGTCCTGTCGCGGGCCGACGCCATCGAGGTGATCGACATCACCCCCGACGAACTGCGCGAACGGCTGGGGGAGGGCAAGGTCTATGTGCCCGAGACCGCGCGCCTGGCCTCGGAGAACTTCTTCAAGGTCGAGAACCTCACGGCCCTGCGCGAGCTGGCCCTGCGGCGCGCGGCCCAGACCGTGGACGACCAGCTGGTCGCCGCCATGCGCGAGAAGGGCGTCGAGGGCCCCTGGGCGGCGGGCGAGCGCATCCTGGTGCTGGTCGGCGGCGACGCCATGGCCGCCAGCCTCGTGCGGGCCGGCCGGCGGCTGTCGGACATGATGATGGACGCGCCGTGGACGGTGACCCACGTCGAACGCCTCGACCATCCGGTCACCGGCCCGGCGGCGACGGAGCGGCTGCGCGACGCCCTGAAGCTGGCCGAGCAGCTGGGCGGCTCGACCGTGGTGCTCAGCGGGGCCGACATCGTCGCCACGGTGATGGCCTACGCCCGGCGCAACAACGTCACCCAGATCGTCATCGGCAAGTCGGCCGACAGCCGCTGGCGCGAACTGCTGGGCCGGTCCCTGGCCGCGGCCCTGCTGCGCGAGGCCCGGGGCGCGGCGATCCACGTCGTCACCGAGGCCACCCACGAGCCGATCGTCGAACCGCCCAAGCGCAGACCGGCGGCGGGCTGGACCGCCTATCTGCTGGCCGCCGGCTGCGTGGCCGCCGCGACGGCGGTGGCCTGGGGCCTGGACGTGGCTTTCGACCGCGTGGACCTAGGGATGATCTTCCTGGCCGCCGTGCTGGCGGCCGGCGTGCTGCGCGGGCTGCGGCCCGCCCTGGCGGCGGCGACCGTGGCCTTCCTGGTCTACAACTACATGTTCCTGGAGCCGCGCCATTCGTTCGCCATCGGCGCGCCGACCGACTTCCTGACGCTGATCGTGTTCTGGGCCGTCGCCCTGGCGGCCGGCGGCCTGGCCGGGCGGGTGCGGGACCAGGGCCGCGACGCCCAGCGGCGGGCCTCGGCGGTCTCGGCCCTGCTGGCGGCCAGCCGGACCTTCTCGGCGGCCGCCGGACGCGAAGCCGCCGCCAAGGCCCTGGCCGAGCAGACCGCCGCGGCCGTGGGCGCCAAGGCCGTGGTGCTGCTGCCGACCGGCGGCGAGCTCCAGACGACCGCCGGCGCCCCGACGCTGGACGAGCTGGACGCCGCGCCCATGGCCGCCGCCCGCTGGGCCTGGGAGAAGGGCGAGGCCGCCGGGTTCGGCACCGGCACCCTGCCTCAGACCCGCTGGACCTTCTGGCCGCTGGAAGGCGTGCGCTCGCGGGCGGGCGTGGCCGGGATCGAGGCGGGGGCCATGGCGCCCGGGTCGGAGGACGAGCGCCTGCTTCTGGCGCTGCTGGAGCAGGGCGCGGTGGCCCTGGAACGGGCCGAACTGGCGACCGAGGCGGTCGAGACCGAGACCCTGCGCCGCGCCGACCGCTTCCGCTCGGCCCTGCTGAACTCCATCAGCCACGACCTGCGCACGCCGCTGTCCACGGTGCTGGGCGCCTCCACCACCTTGCTGGACTTCGGCAAGGGCATGACCACGGCGGTGCGCGACGACCTGCTGATCAGCATCCGAGAGGAGGCCGAGCGGCTGAACCGCTATGTCGGCAACCTGCTGGACATGACTCGCCTGGAGGGCGGGGCCCTGCGGCTGCGCACCGATTGGACCGACGTGCGCGACGTGCTGGGGGCGGCCGCCGACCGCGTCTCGCGCCGGCTGGCGACCCGGACCCTGACCCGCGACTTCCCGGTCGAGCTCAGCCTGGTGCGGGCCGACTCCAGCCTGCTGGAGCAGGCCGTCGTCAACATCCTGGAGAACGCCATCGCCTACAGCCCGCCGGCCACCCGCATCGAAATGGCCGCCTACGAGGATCGCGCCAACGTGGTGATCAGCATCGAGGACGAGGGCAGGGGCATCCCCACCGCCGAACTGGAGCAGGTGTTCGAGAAGTTCCGCCGCATGGAGGAGCCCACCGACCGCAGCCAGGGGGCGGGCCTGGGCCTGTCGATCTCCAAGGGCTTCATCGACGCCATGGGCGGGCGCATCGCCGCCGCCAGCCCCATCTACGACGGCAGGGGCACGCGCATCCTGATCAGCCTGCCCAAGGCCGTCGCGACTCCGCATCATCTGCTATGAGCGCCTGATGTCCGCCATCCGACAACGCATCCTGATCATCGACGACGAGCCGCAGATCCACCGCTTCCTCGGCCCGGCCATGGACGCCGCCGGCTACGAGCCCCTGCGCGCCGACAGCGGCCAGGAGGGGCTGCGCGGCATCGCCCTGTGGTCGCCGGACGCCGTGGTGCTGGACCTGGGCCTGCCCGACATGGACGGCAAGGAGGTGCTGGAGAAGGCCCGGGCCTTCTACGACGGCCCGATCGTCATCCTCTCGGCCCGCGACCGTGAGCCCGAGAAGATCCAGGCCCTGGACCTGGGCGCCAACGACTATGTGGAAAAGCCGTTCGGCGTCGGGGAGTTGCTGGCGCGTCTTCGCGTCGCCCTGCGCCAGCGCGGCGCCGCGCAAGGCCCGGTCGCGCCGATCCTGGCGGGGGCCGTCGAGATCGACCTCGAAAAGCGCCTGGTGACCCGCGACGGCGCCGTGGTGAAGGTCTCGCCGCGCGAATACGACGTCCTGGCCCGCCTGGCCCAGGCGCGCGGCAAGGTGCTGACCCACAAGGACCTGCTGACCGCCGTGTGGGGTCCGGCCCATGCCCACGACACCCAGTACCTGCGGGTGTTCGTCGGCCAGCTGCGGCAGAAGCTCGAGGCCGATCCCTCGACGCCGAAGATGATCCTGACCGAACCCGGCATCGGCTATCGGTTCATCGGGGACTAGGGATCACATGAAGTCCAGGAACAATAACGCCTGAAATTCAGCAGCCTGCGGCCTCAATCGGAGTCTTGGTGACCCGCCAGGGCGGCGACGCCGTCGTTGGTGATCACCCAGCCGCCGCCGTTGCGCTCCGCCAGGCCCAGATCGGTCAGGACCCGGGCGTCGGCGATGTTGATCCAGTCGACCGCCTCGCCGGCCTTCTTGCGGGCTAGGTTCTTCAACGCCACGAGCTGGCCCGGTGAAAGCGTCATCACCGGCCGCCCGCCAGCGGATCGGGCGAGATCGCCGCCCGTCGACCATGCACCCGCTCGAGTTCCTGCTGCATCCTCAGGACCTGGCCGCCCAGGCTGGTGACGTCGTCCTGCAGTTGGGCGTTACGGCGCTTGAGATAGTCGTTCTCCCGGCGCAAGGCCTGAGCTTCCTCGTCGGTCATTGGTCGGCTCCCGCCGCGTCCTGCGCGGGAACCGCCCGGATCACGGCCCGCAGCAGCGCGACGCGATAGGCGGATATCCCCGAGGCCTTGAGCTCCAGGCGCGCGCCCTCGGCGATCCGCCCCTGGTGGCGGTTGCCCAGGAACATGGTCTCGGCGCGAATCTCCTGCGCGGTGATCCGATGGATGCCGAGGAGTTCGAGCAGGGCGGTCCAACGCGTCGTCTCGCGCGTGTCCGGGTGGTCGGACATGAAGTCCTTTCAGGCCGGCGATCCCGCATGGCGCGGGGCGATCACAGGCGCCGCCCACTATAGCGCGCCCGTCGCCCAATAGCTCTGGGGCTTTTTCGGATCGTCCCCGGAAAGCCTCAGGGCTTCGGCGCGACCACCAGGCGGCTGAGGTTGGCGGGATAGCGCTGGGCCAGGGCGTCGGCCTTCTCGGCCAGCGCCGTGTCGCCATAGGCGTTCGCGGCGGCCGCGAACAGCGGCAAGGCCTCGAACGAGGCATCCTCGGGCTTCAGCTCCGGATACGGGAAGCTGGCCTCCCGGCCCACATAGGGCGCCAGGAAGTCGAACGCCGCGCGCAGGCCGCGACCGTCGGCGGTCCGGTAGCGCCAGAGGTCCAGGTCCACGCACCGCCCGAACTGCGCCGTGCCGACCAGGGCTTCCAGGGCGAAGTAGCTGTAGTGCAGGGCGCGGGTGCGGGTCAGCTCCAGCGGCAACGAGCCGTCCGGCGCGACCTGGGTCGCGATCCGCCGCGCGCCGGCCTCGGCCACGACCCGGCGGGCCACGTCGTCCTGGCGGGCGAACAGCGAGAACCCGGCCAGCTGGTAGTCGAACCAGATGCCGTGGTTGTTGGCGGCGGCCTGCTCCTCGCGCCCGTTCGGATCGGTGCGCATCCAGGTCGTGTAGTCGGCGAACCAGCGCTCCAGGCCCTTCTGGTCGGCGTCCGACAGCGCCTTGGACGGCGCCAGGAGCCCGACGCCCTCGATCACCCTCAGCAGGCGGTAGGTGTCCAGCACGCCCTCGGCCCGTCCCGTGGTGCGCCCCGGCACGCCCTGGGCGTACTTCGTGTTGGGGTTCATCCGGGTCGCCGGGTCCAGGAACCAGACGCGCAGCAGCTGGGCGGCCTTGGTCGCATAGCGGGCGTCGTCAGTGAACCAGTAGGCCAGGGACAGGGCCTCGACCGAGGCGCTCATGGCGTCCAGGTCGGTGACGTCGAATGCGTTGGTGGATCGCTCCGGATTGAACTCGCCGTCGCGGCGGATGTAGGGCTCGCCGTTCGGCTTGGCGGGATCGGGCCACCAGTAGGGGCCCATCGAGATGTAGTCGTGCTTGTCGCCGCTGGGCGGGGTGCGGGTCTTGTCGACGACGGTATAGGTCGGGCCGGCCAGGGCCGCGTCGGCGCGCTTGATCACCGCCGCATAGGCCGGCGCGATCGCGGGGTCGGTCCGGTGCGCCTTGGCGTATCGCAGGGCCTCGGGGCTCCAGCGGAAGGTGCGGCGACCGCCGAACGCCGCGGCCGTCCCGTCACCGCCCTTGCAGACGCCGGCCGGCGCGGCGGGGATCACGGGCTCGGCGGCCAGGGCCTGGACGGCGACGCCCAGCGACAACAGGGCCGCAAGGCCGACGACAGCCGTTTTCGCGCGCATACACCGATCTCCCGACACCTCGACGCACTCTGGAGTCGGCGCCGCTTGGGCGCACCATAGCGGGCTGGGCCGGCCGCACAAGCAACTGGCCTGACCAAATTCTGAATTTGGTCAGTTAGGTCGCCGCGCTTCGCCAATCGGCGCCCGACGCCGCGAACAGGCGCACCGCGTCGGCCAGGCGTTGCCCCTGGGCGCGCACCCGGGAGGCCTGGATCTCGTGGACGCGGCGCTGGGCGTCGAGCACCTCCAGCAAGGTGCCGCCGCCCTTGTCGTACGCGACGCGGGCCAGGCGCAGGCTCTCGCCGGCCTGGGCCTCCGAACGACCGTAGGCGGCGATGGCCGCGTCGTCGGCGTTCAGGGCCGACAGGGCGTCGGCCACCTGGGCGAAGGCGGTCAGCACCGTCTGCTGGTAGCGGGCCGACGAGGCCACGGCCGCTTCGCGCGCCTGCTGCCGGCGGGCCTTCAGGGCGCCGCCGTTGAAGATCGGCGCGGTCAGGCCGCCGCCGACGCTCCAGGCGGTGGCGTCGTAGAAGAAGAAGTCCGACGGGTTCAGCGAGCCCTGGGTCAGGGACGCGGTCAGCTTGACGTTCGGATAGAGGTCGGCGGTCGCCACCCCGATGTCGGCGGTGGCGGCGTGGAGGTCGGCCTCGGCGGCCAGGATGTCGGGGCGCTTGCGGACCAGGGCCGAGGGCAGGGCGACCGGCACGGGCGCGGCCAGGTTCAGTTCGGCCAGGGTGAAGTCCGGCGCGGTCCAGTCGGCGGGCGTGCGGCCGACCAGCAGGGCCAGGGCGTGGCGCGCCGCGGCCAGCTGCCCCTGCAGGGGCGGCAGCAGGGCGCGATCCTGCTCCAGCTGGCTCTGGGCCGAGACCCGCGCCGTGGCGGTCGAGCCGCCCAGGACGTTGGCGCGATGGACCAGGTCGATGTTCGCCTGGTCGGCGGCGATCATCTGGTTCACCGCCTCGATCTGGGCGTTCAGGGTGGCGATGGTCAGGGCCTGGAGGGCGACGTTGGCCGTCAGGGTCAGATAGGCCGCGTCGCTCCGCCGGCCTTGCGCCTCGGCCCGCGCCGCCGCGCCTTCGATGCGGCGCTTGTTCCCGCCGAACAGGTCCAGGTCGTAGCCGACGGCGCCGCCCACCGAATAGAGGTTGAAGGTCGGGTTCTCCAGCTTGACGTCGCCGAAGCTGGTGAAGCCGAAGGCCTGGAGGTTGGCGCGCTCGCGGTTCACCCCGGCCGTGGCGTCGACCTGCGGACCGGCCGCGCCGCGCGCCTGGGCCAGGGCGGACTGGGACTGCCGCAGGGTGGCGTCGGCCTCGGCCAGGGTGGGGCTGTCGGCCAGGGCCTGGCGGATCGTGGCGTCGAGGGCCGGCGAGCCGAAGGCGTTCCACCAGGGCCCGACCGAGGCGGCGGCGTCCAGACGGGCCTCGGCGGGCGTGGCCTCGCCGGCGGCCGCATAGCCGGTGGCCTTGGGCGCGGCCGGCTGGGCGAAATCCGGACCCACGGTCGTGCAGGCGCCGGCCATCACGGCCAGGCTGACGGAAGCGGCGAGGGCGGCGAGGCGTTTAGTGTTCGGCGACATGGACGGTCTCTTCCCCCGGGGTCTTCTTCTTCGGGGTTCGCATCAGGAGGATCATGGGGGCGCAGAGGATGGTGATGCCCAGCATCAGCTGGAAATCGTCGATGTAGGACAGCATCGAGGCCTGCTTGGTGATCTGGCCGTTGAACCGGGCCATGCCCTCGATCGTGGCGAAGACCTGCGGCGCATAGGCCTGGAACAGCGGATTGTCGGGTCCCGCGTGGGTGATCAACACCGCGTGGTGGGTCTCGATGCCGCTGACGAAGCGGGCCTGCATGATCGAGATACCGGCCGCCGAGCCGATGTTGCGGATCAGGGTGAACAGGCCGGCGCCCTCGGCCCGGTGCTGCGGCTTGACCGTGGCGAAGGCGATGGTGCTGAGCGGGACGAAGATCAGGCCCGTGCCGACGCCCGACAGGAAGCCGGAAACGATGATCAGGTGGGTGTCCATGCCCAGACTGAACTGGGTCATCATCCACAGCGACACCGCGCTGACCGACAGGCCGACCAGCAGGATCAGCTTGATGCTCATCCGGCCGATCAGCTGGCCGACGGCGAACATCGCCAGGAACGAGCCGATGCCGCGCGGCATGCTGACCAGACCCGTGAAGGCCACCGGATAGCCCAGCAGGTTCTGCATCATGGGCGGCAGCAGGGCCAGGACGCTGTACAGCAGGATGCCGATGAAGAAACCGAACACGCAACAGGTGACGAAGTTGGTGTCGGCCAGCAGGGCGCGGTCGACGAACGGCTTCTTCGCCGTCGCCAGCTGCACGCCGAAGATCCACAGCGAGATGATCCCGACGATCAGATAGACCCAGATCTCGCTCGACCCGAACCAGTCCTGGCTGGGACCGCGGTCCAGCATCATCTGAAAGCCGCCGATCGCCAGGGCCAGGCTGGCGAAGCCCAACACGTCGAACCGGCGCTTCTCGGCGCTCTTCTTCTCGGACAGGAACAGGAAGACGCCGGCGAAGGCCAGGATGCCGATCGGCAGGTTGATGAAGAACACCCAGCGCCAGTCGAGGTTGTCGGTCAGCCAGCCGCCCAGCGCCGGTCCCAGGATCGGGCCCAGCACCGCGCCGGCGCCCCAGATGGCCATGGCCGAGCCGTGTTTCTCGGGCGGGTTGATGTCCAGCAGCACCGCTTGCGACAGCGGGATCAGGGCCGCGCCGAACAGGCCCTGCAGCAGGCGGAACAGCACGATCTCGACCAGGCTGCCGGCGATCCCGCACAGCATCGAGGCCGCCATGAAACCGGCGATCGACACCAGGAAGACCATCTTGCGCCCGATGCGGTCGGCCAGGAAGCCGGTCAGGGGCGTCATGATCGTCGCGGCGACGATGTAGGAGGTCAGCACCCAGGTGATCTGCTCGGCCGAGGCCGAGACGCTGCCCTGGATGTGCGGCAGGGCGACGTTGGCGATCGTCGTGTCCAGCGAGTTCATGATCGTCGCCAGCATGACCGAGATCGTGATCGCGACCCGATTGGCCGCGTCGCCCTTGCCGTTGCCGGCGCCGGTCATTTCGCGCTCGCATCCTTGGCGGATCGGACATCGACCTTGGCCTTGGCGCTCAGGCCCGCGCTGAGCTGCGGGACCTCCTCGTCGAGGGCCAGGCGCACGGGCAGGCGCTGGACCACCTTGACCCAGTTGCCGGTGGCGTTCTCGGGCGGCAGCAGGGCGAAGCTGGAGCCGGTGCCGGGGCTGAAGCTGACGACGTGGGCCTTCAGCACGCGGTCGTAGGCGTCGACCTTGATCGTCGCCGGTTGGCCGATACGCATGTGGGCCAGTTGGTCTTCCTTGAAATTGGCCTCGATCCAGGGCCGGCCCGAGACGAGCCAGAACAGGGTCTGGGAGGCGGCGACGCGGTTGCCGACCTGGAGCTGCTCGACCTTGGTGACCACGCCGTCGGCCGGCGCGACGATGGTGGCGTAGCTGAGGTCCAGCCTGGCACGGTCCAGGGCGGCCTTGGCCTGCATGACCTTGGGCTGCTGGTCCGCGGCTACGTCGACCCGGCCGCCGATGTCGGCCAGGGCCGAGGCGATCTGCTGACGGACCACCGCGACCTGGCGGCGAGCCTGTTCGGCGGCGTGGGCGGCTTCGTCGGCCTGGGCCTTGGTGGCGACGCCGGCGGCGGCCAGGTCCCGCTGACGGACCGCCTCGCGCTCCGTATAGGCGACCGTCTCCTGGGCGGCGGCCAGGTCGGCGTTGCGCTGCTCGTAGACGGCGCGCGACCCCTGCGTCTCGAAGCGCGCGGCGGCCAGGGCGGCCTCCGCCTGGGCGACCGCGACCTGGAAGTCCGACGGATCGAGCCGGAACAGGACCTGGCCCTTCTTGACCGCCTGGTTCTCGCCGACGTCGATCTCGATCACCCGTCCCGCCACGCTAGGGCTGATGGCCGCGCGCGCCGCCTGGACATAGGCGTCGTCGGTGGTCTCGAACTTGCCGCCGGTCAGGACGAAGAACGCCACGACGGCCAGGACGATCAGCGGGCCGCCGATCATCAGCGGCCAGCGCAGTCTCTGGCCCAGGGTGCGTTGCTGACGCTTCCGGGCCGCGTCTTCCTCGACCTCGGCGATCGCCTGATAGCCTTCCGCGTCGCTCACGCAATACTCCACGCCCAAGCGGCCGGCGCTCGCGCCAGCCGCGGTTCTCATCCGGTTTGAGGGGAAGGGCCGGGGAGGGCCTTACCTTGACCGGGAGATAGGACTCCCAAGGTCATGAGCAAAATGATATTCCGTCACGGATATCATGAACGATGCGCATTTCAGAACCCTCGACCTCAACCTGCTGCGGGTGTTCGACGCCCTGCTGGAGGAGGAGAGCGCGACGCGGGCCGGCTCCAAGCTGGGCCTGACCCAGTCGGCAATCAGCCACGCCCTGGGCCGTTTGCGCCTAGCGCTGGGCGACGAACTGTTCGTCCGCGGCCCCTCCGGCCTGCAGGCGACGCCGCGCGCGGTCGAGATGGGCGGACCGGTCCGCGCCGCCCTGAAGATGCTGGAGGCCGCCGTCACGGCCTCGCGCTTCGATCCCGCCGTCGATCAACGCACCTTCCACATCAGCGCCAGCGCCTATCTGTGCTCGGTGCTGATGCCGGGCGTGGTCCGGCGCGTCCAGGTCCAGGCGCCCGGCGTGAAGCTGCGCATCCGGGGGATCGAAGGCCCCCTGGCCGAGGACCTCGACCACGGCCGGCTGGACATGGTGATCGGCGGCTTCGAGCATGTCGCGCCGCGCTTCCTGCACAAACCGCTGTTCACCGAGACCGGCGTCTGGGTGATCCGCGTCGACCATCCGGTCGCCCTGGCCGCCGGTCCGGACGGGATCACGCCGCAGGCCCTGGCGGGCGTTCCCTATCTGGTCGTCTCCGGCGGCCAGGAGAACGAGGAGATGCGGCGGGGATCGCGGCGCGAACTGGGCCTGAGGCGCATCACCAGCTGGAGCGACGACTACGCCCTGCCGTCGACGCGCGGGCTGAAGGGGCCCGTGACCGTCCCGGACGCGTCCTCGGCCCTGGTGATGGTCAGCCAGACCGACATGGCGGCTTTGCTGCCCCGGCGCCTGGCCACCCTGGCCGCCGACCGCGGCGCCGTCGTCCTGGTGGAGCCCAGCCGCCATCCCGAGCCGGCCCAGTTCGGCGCGGTGATCCGGGGCGGCGAGAGCGAAACCGGTCCCGTGGCCTGGCTCATGCGCCTGGTGGCCGGGTCCGCCGCCGAGCTCTGAAGGCCGCCGTCTGGCCCCGCACCCCGTTGCGCAATCTCCACAGTTTGACGGAAAACCCTGAACCCCTATCACTCAGTAGGTCGTTTTCCGGGTGTCGAAGCGGGGTTCGCCTGATTTCAGATCGCTCGGGACGCCCTGATAAGGGTGGACGGTCCAGAAGAAACATCCCACGCATTATACGAATATGTGTTTGTCGCGCGGTCCCCGCGTAGCGAGGACGGCGCCGCGAACGTCGCGCGCCGTTCGCTCTGGTCCGGGAGAATTCACGACGGGTCGGCTGACCGCTTCTCTTTTCAGCCGCGCCGCCGCACTAATTAGCTTCTTGAACGACCCAAATAACGTTTCGCCCGTTCTACTCTGATGTCGTCCTGGGATTCGCCTACGGGGAGTCGGTCGTGGCGCAGCTTGATCTTCATGGCTACCGTCGAACCATCGCCAAGACCCGATCGCGTTCCGTCCCTATCCGTTGGCGCCCTGCCTCCTCAGCGACATGCCGATGACAAATCTTGAGATCCGAGTCGCCGCGTTGCAGTTCCTGAGCCTCCGCCTGTGCGCGGCGCTTTCGCTCGAGCAGCTCGAGGAGATCCGACAGTCGACCCTGGACGGGGTGAGGGCGTCGGACGTCGAGTCGATGCAGATGCAGTCGGAGTTCCTGAAGCTGCTCGACGACGCCATCGACCGCGCCCGCCAGAAGCAGGCCGCCACCACCGCGATCAAGAGTTCGGTTCACCTGGCCTGAGCATTTCCCTCGGCCATAAGGGTTTTCGCGCCTCTTCCTAGGGTTTGACCTGATGGCGCTCGCGTCGGCGCGGCGGCAATCTGGACCTGCTCGCGCGTCAAGGCGTCACCCCCGATTTCCCTTGGCAAGCTCCGGTTCGCTCATCCCCCAAGAGCGCGGCCGTGGTTGCGGGTCGAGAGCCGGCCCACATGTCCCGACGCATGTGATGGGCCGGCTCTCCCACGCCTTCTCGTCAGATCAGTCCTCGCCCTCGGGCAGGAACGGCACCCAGGCCTCCAGGGCCAGGCCCGGTTCGGCGTTGCGCAGGGTCAGATGGCCCTTGAGGAATTCGAGGCGCAGACGCATGCCTTCCAGCCCGACGCCGGACGCGCCGCCCCGCCGAGGCGGCAGGCCGGAGCCGAAATCGCGGACGGCCAGAAGCACCATCTCGCCGGCGATCCTCAGCCTGACCAGCGCCTGCTGGCTTCCGGAATGGCTGTGGACGTTGGCCAGGGCCTCCTGCACCACGCGGTACAGCGCGATCTCCGTGGCGTGGGAGAGCCGAGGGAAGTCGTCCGGGATGTCGATGGTCACCGCCACGTCGGCGCGTCGCGAGAACCCGGTCGCGAACTGCCGGATCGCCGCCGCCAGCCCCAGATGCTCCAGGGCCGGCGGATGGAGCAGGTAGGCGAAGCTGCGGATTTCGTCCAAGGCGTTGGACAGCAGCCCCGACACCTCGTCGCGGACCGCGTTCGTGCTGGCCGGGTCCCGGGCGTCCAGGCGCCGCAGCATCAGCTTGGCGCCCGCCAGGTGCTGGGCGGTGCTGTCATGCAGTTCCCGGGCGATGCGCCGCCGCTCGGCGTCCTCGGCGAGCAGCAGGCGCGCCGTGGCCTCCCGCAAGCCCAGCTCGGCCCGGCGCTGGATCGAGATGTCCTCGTGGGCCACGATGAGGAAGGGCCGATCCAGACGCCCGACACGCACGGCCGACAGCTTGACCCAGCGGGGACCGGCGTCCAGCGGCATGACGTATTCGTGCCGGAAGGGGCCGCTCCCGCCGGCCAGCAGCGCCCGGAGACCGGCCGCCACCGCGTCGCCGCCCGGCGTGCCCAGCCGATCGCAGAAGCCGATATAGTTGCAGCCTATGGCGTGATCGACGGCCTTGACGTCGTTGAGGTCGAGGAATTGAACCCACGCGTCGTTGACCGCCAGGATCTCGCCGGACTCGTCGATGACCGCGACGTTGGCCGTGAACGCGTCCAGGGCGGACTCGAAGAACGCCGGGTCGAAGCCGCCGGCCATGCGCTTGCCCGTGTGCATTCAGCGGCGCCTTGGGATGGAGGCTAGGCCTCGATCAACTTGTTGCGGATCGCATAGCGCACTATGTCCGCCAGCGAATGGGCTCCCAGCTTTCGCATGATGTTGCCGCGGTGGCTCTCGACGGTCTTGACGCTGATGTCGAGCATCGAGGCGATGACCTTGTTGCTGCGGGACTCGGCGAGGAGCTGGACGATCAGCAGTTCGCGCGTCGTCAGGGTCTCCGACCCTTCGATGACTTCCCCCAGGCCATGCCCGCCGGGCGAGAGATAGCCGCGCAGCACCGCATCGGTGATCCCGGGGCAGAAGTAGGGCTTGTGGTTCAGCAGCGAGGCCACGGCGGCGATGATGTTGTCGGTCGAGGCCGACTTGAGCACGAAGCCGCGCGCGCCGGCGCTGAACACCTCGCGCACCAGCTGTTCGCTGTCGTGCATGGTGAAGATCAGCAGCTCGGTGTGGGTCTTCAGCTTGCGCACGTCGCGGGCGACGATGACGCCGCTGAGGTCGGGCATGCTGATGTCCAGGATCATGACGTCCGGGACCAGCTCCTTGGCCAGACGGACGGCGTCGCGTCCGTTGGAGGCCTCTCCGCAGATCGTCCAGCCGGGCTGCGACTCCAAGGCTTCGCGCAGCCCCGCCCGGACGATCGAATGATCGTCGGCGAGCAGGATGGTCGGCGCGCTAGGCACGGGCATCGTCAGTTCTCGCTCTGATAGTAATTCGCATTATAATTGTCAGCTTTTAGACGAAATGCTCGCTGAATTTTCCGCGAGAGGTTGTGAAATACCCCATCACCGGCGCTTTTGATCGCGCGGTGGACTGGGGTGATGAGGTTGGGGAATAGAGGTTCGCCGACGCGATCGGCCCGATCGACGCCCTGGTGAACGCTGGGGGTTTTTCCGCCGAGAACCTCGGCGAAACATCCAATCCCCCGACAAACAAGCGCCGTCCCGGTGAAGGCCGTGGCGACTCTAGGCATTTTGACAGCTCTTCCCTCTACCCGGGAAGCACGGTTGCAGCGCTCCGTCGCTCTAATCTACCCGGTAAAACCCTTAGTCGCCCCCCCTAAATCCCCCGATGGTTTGGCGCTTGGGGCAATCCATCCGGGAAATACTGGGGCTTCCACAAGGGGGGCTAGGACTTCACCTGATTGTTCGGCTCTGACCAGCGCCCAAAGTTGACGGGATAAAGCCGAAGGCCGTCCGTCATGCGAAGCCTGCTCCTTTGCGGAATTCTGATCGCTTCGCCGGCCGCCTCATGGGCGCAGGACGTCGAGACCTCCGCCACCAGCCTGCGGACGCCGGCCGAACAGGTCGGCAGCATGAAGCCCAGCTTCGTAGTCATGCCGATCCCCTTGTCCAATCCCGCCATCGGCAGTGGGCTGGGCGTGGTGGGCCTGGCGCTCTACAAGCCGGGCGGATCGGCCCGCCCCTGGACCAGCGGCGCCGGCGGCCTCTACACCGACAGTAAGAGCTGGGCGGTGGCCGCGTTCCAGAAGGCCTATCTGGGCGGCGACAAGTACCGGGTCACCGCGGGGGCGGGGACCGGGGTGTTCAACGTCGACTACTTCGGCATCGGCTCGGACGCCGGCTCCGACGGACGATCGATCGAGCTGGAACAGAAGACCACGGGCGGGGTCGTCGAAGGGCTCATGCACGTGAAGCAGCACGTCCACGCGGGCCTGCGCTTCCGCTACATCAAGATGGACTCGACCTTCAAGACGACGAGCCTCCTGCCGCAGTTCGAACTGCCCGACATCGAGCTGCAGAGCACGGTCTCGCAGCTCGGCCCGGCCATCGAGTACGACACCCGCGACAGCGAGTACTATCCACGGTCCGGGACCTACGCCAGCGGCCAGTGGCTGGTGTCGTCCGACAACCTCGGCAGCGACTTCGACTATTCGCGCCTCACCGCGGCGGTGAACGGCTATCACGACGTCAACGACAAGACCGTGGTGGCCTGGCGCGGATCGGTCTGCCGGTCCACCGACGGCGGGCCGTTCTACGACCTCTGCAACTACGGCCAGAGCAACGACCTGCGCGGCTACACCGCCGGCCAGTATCGCGACCACGCCATGTTCGCGGTCCAGGCCGAGGTCCGGCGCAAGATCTACGGACGCTTCGGGGCGGTGGCCTTCGCCGGGGTCGGCGAGGTGGCCCCCGAGTTCACCAAGTTCAACACCAAGGACCTGCTGCCGGCGGCCGGGATCGGCGTCCGCTTCGAGGCGTCCACCAAGTACCACCTCAACATGAGCGTCGACTACGCCGTCGGGGACGGCTCGTCGGCCCTCTACTTCTATGTCGGCGAGGCCTTCTGATGGTCGGCGCGCGTCCCGTCGCGACGACCCAGCCGCGCGACCGTCCGCTTTCCCCGGGGCCGAGGCCCCATTCCCCTGGAGGTCTGTAGGATGCGTAGACTGGTTCTCATCACCGCCGTGGCGCTGCTCTCGGCGTCAGCCGCGAACGCCCAGCAACTGCTCGCCGACTCCAACAAGGACGGCAAGGTGACGCAGAAGGAATATCAGGACAGCCGCCGGACCTTCCTCATGCGCGCCGACAAGGACAAGGACGGCAAGCTCAGCAGCGCCGAGTGGACCAAGGGCGCGGAACTGGTGAAGGCGCAGGTCCGCGACGAGGGCGTCGACGGCTGGCCGAAGATCGGCAAGGCCGGGCTGTTCGGCATCCTCGACACCGACAAGGACGGCTTCGTCACCCCGGCGGAGATCGACGCCTATTACGGCCCGCGGTTCGCCACCTTCGACACCAACCACGACGGCGTCGTCACCCGGTCGGAGGCCAATGCGGCCGAAAAGGCGGCCCGCAAGGGCGGCTGATCGCCGCTCGAGCGGCGCATCACGGCCCGTCGACGGGAGTCGACGGGCCGTTGTTCCGTCCGGCGGCCTAGAGGGTCTTGTCGCGGAACAGCCGCGACCAGTCGTCCTTCATGCTGACGACCGTCCAGCCGCGCTCGATCGCCGTGCTCAGGGCCACGTCCAGCTTTCCGACGTGGGTGTCCTTGTCGTAGGCGTATTCACGCTCGGCGTCGTCGTGATGCAGCAGCATGGGCAGCCGCCGGCCGGGTCCCGAGGCGGTGTATTCCAGCATCGCCAGGTCGCCGTCGGAATTGCCGAACGCCAGGATCGGCCGCCGGCCGATGTGCAGGGCGATATTGACCGGCTTCTCCGCGTATTCGTTGAACGACTGCAGTTCGGGCAACTTGCGGATCTCGCCGCGACGGCCGTTCAGCCGGAATTCGGTCTTGCCGCTGGAGCCGATCACCCGCTCGCGCGGCACCCCGTAGGTCTGCTCGCTGAACATCCGGACCACGTCGATCCCGCCGGCCGTGACGATGAAATTCCGGAAGTCGTTGGCCGCCAGATAGGCCAGCAGCTCGCGCATGGGCTGGTAGGCGAGGGCGGGGTAGGGCCGGTCGAAGCGGGGGTGCCGGGCCTCGGTCAGCCAGGTCGCCACCTCCAGGGCGAACGACTCCTCGGTGGCGTGGGCGTGGAGATGCAGCAGGAGCTCGACCACCTCCTGCTTTCCACAGGCGGCCAGCGCCGGCAGGTCCTGGTTGACGAACGCCTGGAACACCGGCTTGGCGGCCAGTTCGGGATGCGACGCCGCCATGGTCTTGGCGCGGTCCAGGGCGAACATGCCCTGGGCGTAGAGGGGATGTTCCACCCAGAGGGTGCCGTCGTTGTCGAACACGGCGATGCGGTCGGCGGGCGCCACGTAGTCTCGGCCGCCGGGCCGCGTGACCCGCGCCACGAAGTCCAGGATCTTCCGCCTGGGCGAGGTGTCGGACCAACTCGGTAACGGGACTTTGGTCATGGTCGCCTCCGAGCGGCTCAGGCACGGGATCTGACGATGCAGCGGAACCCCACGTGCGAGGCCGAGGTGTCGATCGGCTGCGCGTGCCGCGCCGCCGGCCGATAGCGCTTGCAGTAGCTCGGCGCGCACAGGTGCGAGCCGCCCTTCAGCACCTTCCGGGGGATCGGAAGCCCCCCGGGTTCGCGGCTGTCCTCCTCGGATCCGCCTCTAGGATTCTTGGCCGCGCAGCAGCGGGGCGTTCCGCTTTCCGCGTCGGGCGTGGACCACCAGTCCGCCGTCCATTCCCAGGTGTTGCCGATCATGTCGTGAAGGCCGTGGCCGTTGGCCGGATAGGCGCCGACCGGCGAGGTCCTGGCCCAGCCGTCCTCCAGGGTGTTCTGGTGCGGGAACGCGCCCTGCCAGGTGTTGGCCACGTGCCGGCCGTCCTGCAGGAAGGTGTCGCCCCAGGCGTATTCGGCGCCGTCCAACCCGCCGCGCGCCGCCAGCTCCCATTCCGCCTCGGTCGGGATCTCGAGCCCCGCCCACTCGGCGTAGGCCACGACATCGACCCAGGCGACGTGGACCACCGGGTGGTCGCCCAGTCCTTCGAGATCGCTCGCCGGACCATACGGATGACGCCAGTCCGCGCCCTGGACGAAAGCCCACCATTGCAGGTGATGGCGCAGGTCGACCGCGTTGCGCGGCGGGGTGAACACCATCGAGGAGGCCACCAGCAACGCCGGATCGGCGCCGGGATAGTCTTTCGGATCGGGCGGCAGTTCGGCGAAGGTGACATAGCCTGTGGCGTTCACGAACTGGGCGAACTGTCGGTTGGTGATCGGATGGGGGTCGATCCAGAACCCGTCGACGGCGACCCGGCGCGCCGGCCGCTCCTCCGGATAGTGATCGTCGGACCCCATGGTGAACACGCCGCCGGGAATCCAGACCATCGCTTCGCGCAGGGGCCTGCGCCAGACCTTGGGGGAGGGAGCGGTACCGTCGAGATGCTTCATCCTGCTCCCCTTCGACCCCAGCGGTCGTCGGCGTCGAAGGCGGGCGCGCAAGTCCGCATGGCCCACCGTCGCCGCGAGATTTTAAAAGGGATCATGGGCGGGGACGCTGATCGATCAGGCGATCCCCCGGGGCTCGAAGGGAAGATTCCCTACCGATCCGACCATCCGTGCTGGTTTCACCCCGAGCGCCTCGGCGCTTCGCCGGATAGCGTGCGCGCGGCAAAGGCCCTTTGCTTACGCCCCTGGAAGCCCGTCACCCCGAGGTCGTGCATGGAGCTGCTGCTGCGGGATTGCGCCGGCTCCGTCGCGCCGGCCGCCGAGCTCTGTTCGGCGCTCTGCATCGCGGTCGGCATGGTGGAAACCCTGGTTCGGGCCGCTGGGGCCGAAGAGGCGAGGGCGCGGTCATGAGCGAACGGTTCGATCGCGCCTGGTTCGTCGAGGTCTCGGCCGCCCTGGTGATCTCGCTGGCCGCCGCCATGACCTCGTGGGTCGGCTTCCAGGCGGCCCTATGGGACGGCGAGCAGGCGTCGCACTACGCCCAGGCCGGGGCCGCGCGCGCCGAAGCCACCGCCGCGGTCTCCGCCGGCGGGCAGCTTCAAACGGCGGACCTTCTGATGTTCCAGGGCTGGCTCAACGCCGCCGCCCAGGACGAGCCCGCCCTCCAGGCCTTCTACCGGCAGCGCTTCCGGCCCGAGTTCGCCACCGCGTTCGAAGCCTGGACCAGGACCGAGCCGCTGACCGATCCGGCGGCGCCGGCGTCTCCGTTCGTCATGCCCGAATACCGCTCGGCCCGGCTGGACCAGGCCCAGCGGCTGCAGAAGCACGCCGACGAGCAGTTCGCCCAAGGGCAGAGGGCCAACGACATCGGCGACCGCTTCGTGCGCGCCACCGTGCTGCTGGCCGTGGCGCTGTTCTTCGGCGGCATCGGCCAGACGTTCAAGTCGATCACGATCAAGGGCGTGCTGGTGGCCCTGGCGTTCCTGGTCTGTCTGGCGAGCGGACTCCTGGTCGCCAAGCTGCCCATCCTCGAGCTGAAGTTCTTCTAGTCACGACCAACCTGTCCAGGAGGTGACATGTCTCTTTCCACACGCAGAACCGTCCTCGCCGGGCTCGCCGCCTCATGGGCGCTGGTCGCGACCCAAGGCGCGGCGGCGGCGCCCGCCGATCCACTGCCCTCGTGGAACCCCGGCCCCGCCAAGACCGCGATCACCGGCTATGTCGCGCGGGTCACCCGCCAGGGCCCCGACTTCGTGCCGCCCGCCGAGCGGATCGCCGTCTTCGACAACGACGGCACGCTGTGGGCCGAGCAGCCGCTATATTTCCAGTTCGCCTTCGCCCTGGAGCGGATCGGCGACCTGGCCGCCAAGAATCCGTCGCTGCGGCAGAACCCGGCCATCGCGGCGATCGCCGATCGCGATCAGGCGGCGATCGCCAAGCTGAGCGAGAAGGACCTGTTCGAGGCGGTGCTCGCCGCCCAGGCCGGCCTGACGACGGAAGAATACCAGGCCGTGGCCAAGGCCTGGCTCGACCAGGCCCGCCATCCCCGGTTCAAGACGCCCTACACGGCGCTGACCTACCAGCCGCAGCTGGAGCTGCTGGCCTATCTGCGCGGCGCGGGCTTCAAGACCTATATCGTCTCGGGCGGCGAGGTCCGCTTCATGCGGACCTTCGCGGAGACGTCGTACGGCGTCCCGCCCGAACAGGTCATCGGCACGACCCCCACCACCAAGTTCGAACTGCGGGACGGGAAGGGCGTCCTGGTGGCGCAGCCCGCGCTGGGCAGCCTGGACGACGGTCCCGGCAAGCCCGCCAACATCGACCTGCACATCGGCCGCCAGCCGCTGGTGGCGGTCGGCAATTCCGACGGCGACCTGCAGATGCTGCAGTACTCGGCCTCCAGCACGCGTCCCAACCTGCAGATCCTGGTCCATCACGACGACGCCGTGCGCGAATACGCCTACGACCGGCAGTCGAAGATCGGCAGGCTGGACAAGGCCCTGGACGAGGCCTCTGCCCGCGGCTGGACGGTCGTCAGCATGAAGAGCGACTGGAAGACGGTGTTCCCGGCCAAGCCCTGACGGCTCCAGGAAATGCGGCCGCGCGACTAGGGTGAACCCCGCGCGCGCGCCGGGGGTCCCGTCGATACTCCTCGTCCGGGCGGCGTGATGAGGTTCGGCCGCCCCGTGTCCTGGGGCGCGACCGCAGGATGACCGTCATGCCCAAAGGAAAACCCAATATCCTCGTCATCTGGGGCGACGATATCGGCATCAGCAACCTGAGCTGCTACTCGCACGGCCTGATGGGTTATCAGACCCCGAACATCGACCGCATCGCCAAGGAAGGCATGATGTTCACCGACAGCTACGGCGAGCAGTCCTGCACCGCCGGTCGGTCGTCGTTCATCACGGGGCAGAGCGTCCTTCGGACGGGCCTGTCGAAGGTCGGCGCCCCGGCGTCACCGATCGGCATGAACGACAAGCTGGTGACCATCGCCGCGCTGCTGAAGGAGCAGGGCTACGCCACCGGCCAGTTCGGCAAGAACCACCTGGGCGACCTGAACCACATGCTGCCCACCAACCACGGGTTCGACGAGTTCTTCGGCAATCTCTACCACCTCAACGCCGAGGAAGAGCCGGAGATGTACGACTACTATCCGGACAAGGACTTCCCGAACTTCAAGAAGAAGAACGGCCCGCGCGGCGTCATCCACTCGTGGGCCACCGACGTCGACGACCCCACCACGCACGAGCGCTGGGGCAAGGTCGGCAAGCAGAAGATCGAGGAAACCGGCCCGCTGACGAAGGAACGGATGGAGACCTGCGACGACGAGTTCGTCGAGAAGGCCACCGCCTTCATCAAGAAGCAGCAGGCCGACGACAAGCCGTTCTTCGTCTGGCTGAACACGACGCACATGCACATGTTCACGCACACGAAGAAGTCGAGCCTGGGCCAGGCCGGCCGCTGGCAGTCGCCCTATCACGACACCATGATCGACCACGACAAGAACGTCGGCCAGATGCTGGACCTGCTCGACGAGCTGGGCCTGGCCGAGGACACCATCGTGGTCTACTCGACCGACAACGGTCCCCACCGCAACAGCTGGCCGGACGGCGGCATGACGCCCTTCCGCAGTGAAAAGGACACCAACTGGGAAGGCGGCTTCCGCATTCCCGAACTGATCCGTTGGCCCGGCAAGATCAAGGCCGGCGTGGTGTCCAACGAGATCGTCCAGCACCACGACTGGCTGCCGACGTTCCTGGCGGCGGCCGGCGAGCCGGACATCGTCGAGAAGGTCAAGAAGGGCGTCACCGCCTGCGGCCGCCAGTACAAGAACCACATCGACGGGGTGAACCTGCTGCCCTACCTCACCGGCGAGGTCGACAAGAGCCCCCGCAACCTGTTCGTCTACATCAGCGACGACGGCGACATCCTGGCCATCCGGTACGACAACTGGAAGGCCGTGTTCATGGAGCAGCGCCTGAAGGGCACGATGGGCATCTGGGCCGAGCCGTTCACGCCGCTGCGGCTGCCCAAGCTGTTCAACCTGCGGACCGATCCGTACGAGTTCGCGGACATCACCTCGAACAGCTACTACGAGTGGTTCCTCTACCACGCCTACATCATCTACGGCGCCTGGGCGGTCGCGGATCAGTTCGCGGCGACCTTCAAGGATTTCCCGCCGGTGCAGAAGCCCAACACCTTCACCATCGGGGACGCGGTCGCCAAGTTGGCCGAGGCGCAGGGCGGCGGCTGACCAGCCTCGCATCCCTGGTTTTCCAAGGGCCGGCGGAGAAATCCGCCGGCCTTCTTGTTGCCGCCGGGCCAGGCCCCGCTCAACTCAAGGGATTACCCCTTACAGCCAGGGTTTCACCTGATTGAGGCCGCTACGCGCCGGGCTGAGAGTTCAGACGGCGCCGCGCGAAACATAAGACGGGACGCCGCAGTCGAGCAGGAGTCCGTATGATGTCCTCCAGGTTCTTGGCCCGAGCCCTCCTCGCCGCGGCGGTCGCCGCGTGCCTGCCCCTGGCCGCTTGCGAAAGCCCGGGCGGAAAGGTCTCGGTCCTCACCGGCACGACGCCGCTCTCCGGCTCGACCTACGCCTGGGCCCCCGCCCAGACCGAAAGCGGCGACCCGCGCGTCGACAACGACATCATGCGCGAACGCATCCGCACCGCGATCGACACCAACCTGGCCGCCAAGGGCTACCGTCAGGTCGGTGCGGCCCAGGCCAAGCTGCTGGTGTCCTACCATGTGGGCCTGAAGAGCGGGACCGACTACTCGGCCACCAGCATGGGCGGCGGCCCCGGCATGGCCTGCGGCGTTCGCGGCTGCATCGGCGGCTACGGCTGGGGCATGTACGGCGCGCCGATGGACGTCGACGTCCGCGCCATCAACTACACCGAAGGCGCCGTGATGCTGGACCTGGTCGACACCGCCAGCGGCAAGCTGGCCTGGCGCGCTATCTCGCAGAAGCGGGTCGACGAGAAGGACGCCACCCAGGACGGCCTGAACGCCATCGTCGCCGACATGGTCAAGACCCTGCCGCCCGGCGCGCCCCCGGCGGGGTGAGCCGCGACATCGACCTTGGCCTCATCCCCGCGATCTTCTTCCCGAAGCTCGGCCCCCTGAAGCTGATCCCCGCCATCTGATTTCCGGAGTTCCATATGACGGACCGCAGCCCGACCGAGAAACTGCTCGAGACCTCCGCCCGCTGGCGCGGGTCGAAGGCCGAGGTCGCCGCCGAACCCCGCAGCTTCGCGGCGCCCGCCGACCGCCCGCCGCCGCTCGACGAGGACGACTTCAAGCGGCAGGTCGTGGAGAGCATCCCCGTCCTGCGCTCATTCGCCCGCGGCCTGTGCGGCGACATGGCCAGAGGCGACGACCTGGCCCAGGACGCGCTGCTGAAGGCCTGGCAGCATCGGGCCCAGTTCACGCCCGGCACCAACTTCAAGGGCTGGATCCTGAAGATCGCGCGGAACCACTTCTACTCGCAGCGTCGGCGCGTCTGGCGGGAAACGCCCCTGGACACGACGATGAGCGCCCAGATCCCGGCGGCCGGGACCGACCAGGTCCAGTCCCTGATGCTCAACGACCTCCGCAACGCCCTCAACGCCCTGAGCGACGAGCAGCGTGAAGCCACGATCCTGGTCGGGGCGGGCGGCTTCTCGCATCGGCAGGCGGCCGAGATGTGCGACGTGCCCGAAGGGACGATGAAGAGCCGGGTCTGCCGGGCGAGGGCCAAGCTGGCGGCCATGCTGGAACACGGGGAGGTGACCCACGACGCCGAACCCGCCTGGCTGGCGGCCCAGCTGATCATGGCCGAGCTGTCGACTCTTTCCAGCGCTCGGATCGATCAGAACCGGGCCTGAGCGATCAGCCATCGCCGAGCGGTGACGACTGGCGGCTCGCGGCGCGTCCTCCTAAGAGGGGCGTCGGCAAGACGAGGCGTCCATGACCGCGATCCATTCCTACGACCCCAAGACCGGCCACGGGCTGAAGCACGATCCGCTGAACGCCATCGTCGCGCCGCGCCCGATCGGCTGGATCTCGACGGTCAGCGCCGCCGGGATCCGCAACCTGGCGCCGTACAGCTTCTTCAACGCCTTCAACTACCGGCCGCCGATCATCGGGTTCTCCAGCACGGGCTGGAAGGACTCGGTGCGCAACATCGAGGAGACCGGGCAGTTCGTGTGGAACCTGGCGACGCGGCCGCTGGCCCAGGCGGTGAACGCCACCTCGGCGATGGTCGCCCACGAGGTCGACGAATTCGAGCTGGCCGGCCTGACGGCGGCGCCGTCCGTGCGGGTCGCCGCGCCGCGCGTCGCCGAAAGCCCCGTGGCGTTCGAATGCCGGCTGACCCAGATGATCCGCCTGACCGACGCCGAGGGCGCGCCGATCGACGCCTGGCTGACCCTGGGCGAGGTGGTGATGGTCCATATCGACCAGACGCTGCTGATCGATGGCGTCTACGACACCGTGGCCGCCGAGCCGATCCTGCGGGCCGGCGGCCCCGCCGACTACTTCGGGATCGATCCGGCGGGCAGGTTCCAGATGTACCGGCCGACCTGACGGCTCCGTCAGCCCGGTGCGTTGACCACCACGTATTCGACGTTGGTGCCGGAATAGCGCGGCGCGTACCAGGTGCTGCCGCATTGCGAATAGCTGATCCCGTTGACCACCACGGTCGAGCAGCTGGGCGGGACGCTGTAGACGACCGAGCCGACGACGGCGGCGGTCACGGCGGCCGTCGCGCCGATGGCCACGCCGGTGGCGATCGGATGATAGTCCCAGCCGTCGCGGTAGCCGTAGTGGTTGTCGACGTTCACGTTGACGTTCCGGTTGATGTTGGTGTTCCGGTTGACGTTGCGATTGGCGTTGACGTTGTGATTGACGTTCGAGCTGGCGTTGGCGCGGACGTTCCGCCCACCGCCGCCGCCACCGCCGGCCGGCCGGGAGGCGGCCGCCGGACGCGCGCCCGCATGCCCCCCGCCGCCGCCGCGCCGCTGGCAATCGGCGGTCGACGCGGATTTCGGGAGCAGGCTCTGGCCGGCCAGGATGTCGGCGGCGAACACCGGGGCGGGCGCGGCCAGGCCCAGAACGGCGACCGTCGCCGTCAGCGCCATGGCCTGTTGCTGGATCTTGTTCATGGTTTCGACCCTCATTTCGTCGCGCCGGCCGCCGACAGGTCGGCGACGGTGATGCGATGGGCGTTGGCGGGCGGGTTGAAGGTGTAGGCCGCCTGGGCCGGCGCCTTGTCGTCCCAGGTCATGACGGCGGTGTACTGCGGCTGGGCTTGGTCCTGGGTGGTGGTGATCACCATCTTGCAGGGGAGGGCGGGACCATCGCTGCGGATCCACACCTGCCAGTCGGCCGCCGCCTGGCGGAAGGCGTAGTGTTCGCAGGCCACGCCGCCCACCTTCTCGGGACCGACGTCGAAGCCCGACTGGATGCGGGCGGTCAGGGCCGGATCGACGCCCAGCTGGAACAGATCGGCCAGCGGGATTTCTACGCCGTACTTGTCGCTGATCGTGGCCACCGTGGCGGCGATGGTCGGCGGCGCGGGCACCGAGGCGTAGTAGCCGACCTTGGGCGCGAACAGCGTGACTGACTTGCCGTCGTAGTAGATCTCCCGTTCCTTATGGTCGAAATCCATGTGGATCTTGAAGCCGCTGGGCCGCAGGGCCTCGATCTTCAGGTCGCCGCCGTACTGCAGCTTCTGGCCGCTATCCAGCACCTGTTCGGTGGTCACGTCGGCCGTGAGGGTGAAGGCGTTCAAGGCGCGCAGGGCCTCGCCCATCTTGTTCAGGGCGGCCAGGGCGTCGGGATCGGGCTTGGCGGCCGCGGGCGCCGGCTTGGTCTGAGCCTGGGCGGCCACGCCCAGCCCGATGGCCAGCGGCGCCGCCACCGCGCCGGCCAGCAACTTTCGAAACACGCTCATGGGTCTTGGCCTCCCGGCCGGGTCCGTTGAAGACCGGCAGGATGGGCGCGAGGCCCCGACCCTGGATATCGAGGGATTGCCCTAGGCGGGCTCCTCCAAAATCCTCATTTCGCGGGGGTGATCGGGGAGGGGGCTAGCGCGAGCGGCCCCGCGCCGAGACGGGCCACAACGCCACCAGAGTGTCGCCCTCGACCACGTGGTAGGTGTCGTAGAGGTTCACGGTCGGGTCGCAGTGCGGCGCGCCCAGGATCACCCGCTCGGCCAGGCCCGGAGGGGTCTCGCCCGGCGGCGGCAGGATCGCCCCGTGCTCGTCGCCCATGAAGAAATAGCGCGAACCCTCCGGCGCGCCGGCGACCACCTTGGGCGGCTCGGCGTCGGTCGACAGGGCCTTGAAGCCGGCGTCGATCGTGACCATGCCCGGGGTGTTGGCGCTGACCACCCGCGCGTCGATCAGCAGCGACGGCTCGTAGGGGCTTTCGTCCGCGCCTTCGCCGGCGATGTCGCAGACCAGGTACTGGCCGTCCATGAACACGTACGAGCCGACCTGGAACTCGGTGAAGATCCCCAGTTCCGCGTCGATCCGGTGCGAGCCGGTGCCCGAGCCCGACACGATCGGCGGCGCGCCACCGGCGGCGGTCAGGGCCTCGATCGCCGAACGGATATAGGCGCCGCGATCCTCGAGATTGGCCTTGCGGTCGGTGAAGCTCTCGATGTGCTGCTGCATGCCGCAATAGCACTGCAGGCCCGCATAGATCAGGCCCGGCTCGGCCCGGATCGCCTGGAACAGGGCGACGGCGGCCTCGGGCGAGGCGACGCCGGTGCGGTGGATGCCGGGGTCGAGGTCGATCACCACCTTCAGCGGCTTGCCCGCCGCGGCGGCGGCCTGGCCCAGGGCGGCGACATTGGCGGCGTTGTCGACCACCGCCATCAGGTCCGTTGTCCGGCCGTTCAGCGCGATCAGGCGGGCGATGGCCGGCGCCGAGACCACCGGCGAGGTGATCAGCAGGCCGGTCGACACCCCGCCCTCGGCCAAGGCCTCGGCCTCGCCGATCTTGGCGCAGCACAGGCCCACGGCGCCGGCGGCGATCTGCAGCCTGGCGATGTCGACGCTCTTGTGGGTCTTGGCGTGGGGCCGCAGCTTGACGCCCTTGCCCGCCGCGAATTCGGCCATGCGCACGATGTTGCGCTCCAGGGCCGGCTTGTCGATCACCAGCACCGGGGTGTTGAGCTCACGGCGCGAGCCCGGGGCGCCGATCAGGCCGGCGTGCAGGTCTTGGTCGGTCATGGCGGTCTCCGCTCGAGGCCCCGATCAAAGGCCGAAGAGTTGGGTCAGGTGAGTATTGGCGAACTTGCCGGTCGGGTCCCAGGTCTTGCAGGCGCTCACGAAGTCGCCGGCGCGCGGGTACAGCCGGTGGACGTCGACCGTCGTCAGGGTGTGGCGCTTGGCCCAGTGCGGGCGGCCCGCGCCGTCGCGCAACACCGCCTCCATCTCCGTGAACAGCGGCCGCCAGGGCATCCTGGCGTACTGGTGGAACGAGATCGAGGCGCCGGGGCCGGCGTTGAACGGGCTCATCCAGATGTCGTCGCCCGCCGCCAGCCGGAACTCGAACGGGAAGGTGACGGGCAGCCGGCGCTTGCGGATGTGGGCCATGGCCGCCTTCAGGGTCGGCAGGCCGGCGGCGCGCGGCAGCTCGTACTCCATCTCCTCGAAGCGGATGTTCCGCTCGGACGGGAAGATCTCGTAGGCCGGGCCGACGCGACGACTGGGCTTGCCCATCATCCGCATCATCAGGCGCTGCAGCGACGGCGTCAGGAACGGAGCGGCCGCGCAGATGTCGCAGATGGTCTTGAAGGTGGCCTCGCTGTCCTCGCCGACCTCCCGGGCCGGGCGCCCGGGCTCGCGCGCCTCCACGGGGTGCAGGGTCTTGAAGATCACCTCGTCCGAATACGGGAAGACGAAGAACTCCATGTGGCGCGTGGCGGCGGCCAGTTCGTCCAGCCGCTCGGCCACCTCGGCCAGCGGCCGGCGCTCGACCCGCTCTTCCAAGTGGTAGGCGGGGATGACGTTGATCCTGATCTCGACGGCGACGCCCAGCAGGCCCAGGGACAGGCGCTGGGCCTGGTAGAGCTCGGGGTTCAGGTCGGGTCCGCACTCGACGATCCGGCCGTCGGCGGTCATCAGCCGGAAGCCGCAAGCCTGGGTCGACAGGCTGCCCAGCTCCGCGCCCGTGCCGTGGGTGCCGGTCGAGACGGCGCCCGCCAGGGACTGCGGATTGATGTCGCCCTGATTGATCAGCGACAGCCCCTCGGCCCACAGGGCCGCGGTCAGCTTCTTCAGGCTCCAGCCCGCCGGCGCCCAGACGGTCTTGCGGTCCGCCGCGATCTCGACCGCGCCCTCGTAGTCCGACAGGTTCAGCAGCAGGTCGCCGGTCTCGCAAAGCGGCATGAACGAATGGCCGGCGCCCACCACGCGAACCTTGCCCGCCTGGCCGACCAGCGCGGCCAATTCGGCAGCCGTGCGCGGCCTGGCGATCAGGCGAGGGGAGGCGGCCACGCTGCCCGACCAGTTGTTCCACCCCGTCATCCGCATCTCCCCGTTCGCGATAGGAATGGCCGCGATGCAGTGATGATAGTAAAAACTATCGTTCTTGCAAGCCATCGCTCCAGGGCACCAGGGAAGGGTCGCCGAAGGTGTCGAAGTAGCGTTCGAACAGCAGGCAGACCTCGCGGCTGAGCGCCAGGGCGTCCTGGTCCGGCTCTTCCACGGCCATCTCGGTGGCCGAATAGGTCAGCTCGACCATCATCCGCATCGCCAGCCGCACCCGAGCCTCCGGCGCGCCCGGATAGCGGCCCTTGAGGATCTCGGCGAACTGGCCGGCCACCATGTCGCGCGAGGCGAAGCGCAGTTGCTGCAGCATGGGCACGGCGCGCAGGGCCCGGCCGATCGCCGCGCCGCCGGGGAACCGGCGGGTCATCTCGATCATCTCGGTCAGCATCGCGACGTTCTTCTCGATGCGCTCGGCCGCCGTGTCGCCCTCCAGGCCGCCGGCCTCGATCCATTCGAAGACCTTGTCGTCCTGGGCCTTCATCAGCCGGTCGCCCAGCTCCTTGAGGATCGCGTACTTGTTCGGGAAGTAGCGGTAGAGGGCAGGGGGCGTGAGCCCGGCCCGCTTGCAGATGGCGTTGGTGGTCAGTTGCTCGAAGCCGATCTCGCCCAACATCTCGCCGGCCGTGGCCAGGACCACCTCGTAGGTGTCCTGCCCGCGCGCCTGGGTGGGCTGCAGCTTGGCGTCCAGCGCGATGTCGGGGCCGGCGGTCTTCTTGGCCGTCGCCTTCGGCATGGCGGTTTCTCCGTTCCAGTTCCCCTGGACTAGAACGCTTCGAGGCAAAACGCCAATCCGCACGAACCCTTAGCGCGCCCCTCTAGCGGGATCGCGTCAGGTGCAGGAAGGCGACGATCACCAGGGTGACCAGGGCCAGCCCCACGCCCAGCCAAACCGCCGGCCGCACGTCGGCCCCGCTGACGATGAACGAGGCCAGCAACGGCCCCGCGCCGCAGCCCAGCAGGCTGGCCCCGGGGCCGAGCAAGGCGGCCCGGCGGCTGGGGTCGGCCTCGATGGCCAGCGGCGTCAGATAGGGCGAGGCGAACAGCCAGACGAAGCCGAACACCGTGGCGGCCGCCAGGAACACCGGCGCCGAGGGCAGGGCGGCCATCACCAGCAGGGCGACGGCGGCCAGCACCACCGCGGCCGTCAGCGACCAGAACCACGACAACCGACCGGCCAGGGCCGTGGCCGTCGCGCCGCCCGCGACCTGGGCCGCCAGGGACATGGCGAAAGCCGCGCTTGCGACGCTGGGCGGATGCCCGGCCTGGCGCGACAGGGGCTCGGCATAGATCCACACCGCCAGGATGAAGGCCTGGAAGCAGAAGACCGCCGCCAGGGCGATCCAACCCCGCGCGCTGGGCAATCCCTTGGGATTGTCCTCGCTCTCGACCAGGGGCGCATAGAGGCCGGGGATCGCCAGGCCGGCGACGGCGGCGGAGACGGTGAGGGCGGCCAGCACCACGAAACCGCCGTCCGGGCCGAAGGACCCCATCACGAGGGCCCCGATCGCGGCCACCACGCCCAATTGCAGCAGGGTCTGGATCGTCAGGTACAGCCCCGCCCAGCGCTCGGGGCGCGGCGAGCGGACGATCATGCCGGTGATCAGCCAGATCATCGCGCCGGCCGGCAGGCCCGCGGCGGCGCGGACCAGGATCAGCAGGTCGCCCGAGACGCGGGTCGTGGCCAGGTCCAGCGCCGCCAGCAGCAGGCCGCAGGTCACGGCCGCCAGCCGCAGTCGACTCCGCCCGAACATCGGACCGATCACCGCCGCCCCGATCCCCATGGCCACCAGCTCGGCCATGCCGGCCAGGCCCAGCTGGTTGGCGGTCAGCCGCCCGGCCGCCTCCAGCCCGCCCAGCAGCAGGGGGCCGACGCCCGGGAACAGCACCCCCACCAGGCCGATCCAGAACACCGACAGGCGCTGGGTCAGGCTGGGCGGCTGGCCGATCCAGGCGCCCGTCGCGGCCGGCGACGCTTCGCCGGCCTGGACCTCGACCGCGCTCAATACCGCGCCCGGAAATAGACGCCGTAGGTGCGCGGCGGACCCATGCTGAACACGTCGAAGCCGAAGGCCGCGATCTGGGTGATGTCCGAGATGTTGGTGGTGTCGGCCAGGTTCTTACCCCACACGCCCAGTTCGTAGCGCCCGTCGGCGAAGGCCCAGCCGACCTGGCCGTTGACGAAGGCCCGGGCCTTGTCGCTGAGCCGCTCGGTGTTGGCCGTGTCGTAATAGACCTTGCTGCGATAGGTGAAGTCCAGCTGGGTGATCAGGTCGCCGGCGCCCAGCGGATGCTGGTAGCGCGCCGCGCCGTTCAGGCTGACCTTCGGCGCCGAGGGCAGGGTGTTGCCCGAATAGTCGGCCGGGGGCAGGGACGGGTCCTCGAACGAGAGGAAGTCCTTGTACTCGGCGCTCAGCAACGACGCGCCCAAGGTCAGGCTCAGGCCCGTGATCGGCCGGGCCTCGATCTCGGCCTCGCCGCCATAGACCCGCGCCTTCGAGGCGTTGGTGAACAGCTGCACGGGCAGGCCGTCGCGCTGGACCTGGGTGTAAACCTGCAGGTCCTTGTAGTCGTAATAGAAGGCCGAGACGTTGACCCGCAGGCGGCGGTCGAGGAACTCGCTCTTGGCCCCGATCTCGTAGGCGTCGACCGTCTCGTCCTTGTAGGGCCCCAGGTCGCGGGGGTCCGTCGTCTGGCCGCTGAAGAACCCGCCGCTCTTGGTCCCGCGGTTGTAGGTCGCGTAGACGTTGGCGTCGTCGCTCAGCGCGTAGCGCAGGCCCAGGCGGCCCGAGATCGAGCTGAAGGTCTTCTGGTTGTCGTATTCGAACAGGGTCAGCAGGCCGTAGTCGACGTCGCTGACATAGTGGAAGGTCTTCTTGTCCTGCGACCAGCGCAGACCGCCCGTCAGGGTCAGTTTCGGCGTCAGGTCGTAGTCCACCTGGCCGAAGGCGGCGTAGCTGGTGGTCTTCTGATGCAGGGGCCAGCCGAACACGCCGACGCTGTTGGCCGGGTCCATGCCGGTCGGGTTGTTGACCGGATCGGGGACGCGCAGGACCTCCAGGACGTTGTAGTGGCTGTCGTTGTCGAGGTTGTCGCGGGCGGCGTAGAGGCCGGCGACCCAGCGCAGGCCGGTCGCGCCGTTCGACTGCAGGCGGAACTCCTGGCTGGTGGTGTCCTGCTTGGCGATGTAGCGGGCGTCGAAGATCGAGATCGGGTTGGCGTCGGTCTCTTCGTAGTCGTCGCGCTTGGCCTGCTGGTAGCCGGTGATCGAGAACAGGGTCACGCCGCCGAAGTCGTAGCTGATCGCGCTGGTGGCGCCGAACAGCTTGACGATGTCCTTGCCCTCGAAGCGGTAGTCGCCCTCGTACTTGTTGTCGCTGGTGTTGGCGTAGCCGGCGGCGTTCGTGCACTGGCCCGACGTGTAGTAGGCCGGCTTGCAGAAGATGTAGCCGTAGGTGGGGTCGGGATCGGCCGTGCTGGCCGCCTCGGCCGTCTGGGCCACCAGCGAGCGGTTGTAGGTCAGGATCGAGCCGCCGCTGGACTTGCTGTAGCTGGCCGAGACGTCGACCGTCAGCTTGTCGTCGGGTTTCCACTGCAGCGCGCCGCGCACGGCCTTGCGGTCGGCGTCGTTGCCCTTGTTGCCGGTCAGCCGATTGAGCGTGTAGCCGTCGCTCTTGTCGTAGAGGCCGGCGATCCGGAAGGCCAGGGTGTCGGCGATCGGCCCGCCGAAGCCGCCCTGGACGTTGAGCGAATTGAACCGGCCGTAGTCCACGGCCAGGTCGCCCTCGGGCGTGCTGCTCGGCTTCTTGGTGGTGACGTTGATCGCGCCGCCGGTGGTGTTGCGGCCGTAGAGCGTGCCCTGGGGCCCGCGCAGCACCTCGACCTGCTGCAGGTCGTAGAAGCCGGCCATCTGGGCGAGGGGAGAGGCGACATAGACGCCGTCGACATAGACCCCCACGGCGCTGGCGGTGGCGGGATTGAAGTCGTTGACGCCGATACCGCGGATGAAGATGCGGGGATTGGCGGCGTTGTCGTCGGTCTTGATCTGCAGGCCCGGCGAAAGGCCCGACAGCGCCAGCACGTCGCCGACGCGCTGATCCTTGAGCTGGTCGGCGGTGAGGGCGGTCACCGACACCGGCACGTCCTGGAGGTTTTCCGATCGTTTCTGGGCGGTGACGACGATCTCGTCGAGCGCGACCGCCTCCTGGGCGTGGACCTGACCCGCCGCCGCCATCATCGCCATCCCGGCGACGCCCGCGAGCACCTGAAGCTTCCGCATTCCATACCCCCGTCACTGTTTTTATGAGGGTTACAGTAGCTAAAGCTATCATTATGGCAAGCGACGTTCGCGGAGCGTCGTTCGACCGCCGATCAAGCCCCGAACCAAGGCAGTTTTAGGCCTCACGGCGCTCGAATTTCGAGCGTCGCGCCTCAGGATTCCCCCCGATTGGCCCCCGGCGCGAAAAGCGTAATCTGTGGAGGCTGAGGGAGCACGTCATGCACACATCGCACTTCTGGCAAAGCGCAGGCCTCATCGCCATCATCTTCGGCGCGGCCGTCCTGTCGGCCATGATCGGGTCGCGGGCCCATGCGGCGGAACCTTGCGGCCTGACGGCGGGCCTGACTCAGACGTTCTGACGGTCGAGGCGGCTCAGGGACAACCGGGCTCGTGACGGGCGGGCGCTTGGCCGTTCGTCGTCACGCCAGCCGGCTGCGGCCGCTGTGGAGCGCTCAGAAGTCCGCGCCACGGAGATGGCGGCGACGCCGGCGGTCCAGATCCACGCCAGGATCGCCAGAGTCATTATTTCCGATAATATTACTTAGACGATATACATTTGTAGCGGCCGGATGAGAATGTCACCCCCGTGCCAGTTAGGCATGTCACCCTTCCAGCGTGTTGTCTGGAGGGCCTGGGATGGCGGTTCGGAGCATGAGCGACAAGGAACTGGCGCGGCTGGAGGTGCTGCGCGATCTCGATAGCCAGCGACTGACGGCGGCCGCCGCCGCCCAGCTGCTGGGCGTCAGCCGACGGCAGACGCTGCGGCTGCTCAAGGCGCTGCGGACCTGCGGCGTCGAGGGCCTGATCTCCAAGCAGCGTGGTCGGCCGAGCAACCGGCGCAAGCCCGATGACGTCCGCGCCGCGGCGCTGGCGCTCATCGGCCAGCGCTATGCGGACTTTGGTCCTACGCTGGCCGCCGAGAAGCTGCGTGAGCTGCACGGCATCAGCCTGGGCCGTGAGACGGTGCGCAGCTGGATGATCGCCGCCGGCTTCTGGCAGGAACGCAAGAAGCGACGACGCCGGATCCACCAGCCGCGCTACCGGCGCGACTGCGTCGGCGAGCTGATCCAGATCGACGGCAGCGAGCACCGCTGGTTCGAGGATCGCGGCCCGATCTGCACGCTGCTGGTCTATATCGACGACGCCACCAGCCGATTGATGCATCTGCGCTTCGTCGAGACGGAATCGACCTTCGCCTACTTCGCCGCGACCCAGGGCTACCTGGAGGCCCACGGCAAGCCGGTGGCGTTCTACAGCGACAAGCACTCGGTGTTCCGGGTCGCCAAGGCCGGCGTCACGGGCGATGGCATGACCCAGTTCGGCCGCGCCCTGCACGCGCTGAACATCGAGATCATCTGCGCCAACACCAGCCAGGCCAAGGGCCGTGTCGAGCGCGCCAACAAGACGCTGCAGGACCGACTGGTCAAGGAGATGCGCCTGGCCGGCGTCAGCACCCTGGAGGCCGGCAACGCCTTCCTTCCGGGCTTCATGGCCGACTACAACGCCCGCTTCGCCAAGCCGCCGGCCAACGCCAAGGATTTGCACCGGCCGATGGGTCCGCGCGACCGATTGGAAGACGCCTTCAGTTGGCAGGTCGAGCGCACGCTGTCGCAGTCGCTGACCCTGCAATACGACAAGGTGCTGTTCATCCTGGACCCCACCGAGGCGGCCCAGGCCGCGATCGGCAAGCGGGTCACGGTCGCCGACTATCCCGACGGGCGCCTGGTGATCAGCTACCAGGGAAGCCCCCTCTCCTACCGGACCTTCGACAAGATCCGGAAGGTCAACCAGGCCGCCGTCGTCGAGAACAAGCGCCTGGGCCCCCTTCTGGAAATGATCAAGCTCTACCAAGACGCCCAGCCGCAGGCCGAGCGCAGCCGCAAGGGACCCAAGCGGCGCGACCAGAGCGGCCACATGTTCAGCGTCGGCTGAACGCTCAAAAGAGCACCGAACCGCCCTGCCCCAGGCCGGCCAATCCCTTTCACAAACCCATTGCCATACGATCCGCGAGCGAAAGAGGTTTGCGGAAGACGCCAGCCCTTTGCCAAGTCGTCAGCGCCGAGCCTTGAGAAATCGGCCGTTACTGAAAGCCCGTCAGAGCCTCGCCCGCCTGCGGCGCGCTCGGTGAGCAAGAGCAGCGAGCGGTCAGGTCAGCGCGCGGTCGCCGGCCGGGCTCTGCGCGGTGTGAAGGCTCCGCGCCCGCCCGCCGCCCGACCCGGACCTCAGTGCGAGCGGACATCTCTATTCGGCGCGAGCCGGGACATTCCTGTGCGGGCTAGACAACATTTGCAGCGGCTGGATGAGCCCCTGTAAGCCCGACGACGTACGTAGCGCGACGCTGGATCCATCAGCCGTGCTACGGCGCGACTGCGTCGGCGATCTGATCCAGATCGACGGCGGTGAGCACCGCTGGTTCGAGGATCGTGGCCCGATGTGCACGCTGCTGGCCTATATCGACGACGCGACCAGCCGGATGATGCATCCGTGCTTCGTCGAGACGGAGTCTACCTTCGCCGACCCAGCGGCGTTCTACAGCGACCTACGATGGCGGTCGCTGATCATGATGGGAAAATATTCCTAATCCGGCGCTGGCGATTGTTTGCAGCAGCGCGAAGCGACCATAGGAACATATTCCTATGAACGACGATGTGGTTGCGGACCTGAGATCGCGATCGGGTCGGAAATGGGTCGGATGGGCGCGGCCCGTTCGCGGGCACGCCCATCCGACTGCCCTCCCCCAAGGGCAAGGCGGTGCGGCTGGCGCGTATGAGCCCGCCCCGCCTGAACGCTTCAGGCGCCGCCCCCGCCACACCGAAAGCCGCTGCGCCGTCAATTCATCCGATCGACGGCGGGATCAGACTCTCCGTGTCCCAGCGCGTCGGCAACAACCCGGTTGGCCTTCGCGAATCGGCTCTCGCCGAGCGGATCCGGATCGTTGCTCGACGGGGCCTCGACGCCGGTCTCACGGGCGATCGCCTCGGCCGCGGCCTGATCGATCGCACGCCTGAGGTCGGCCAACCGCCGGTCAGCTCCGGCCATGGTGGCCCAGAAGCCCTTGTCCTGCGTCGCCGGCTCCCAGGCGTTCCTTGCGTCGGCCTCCGGGACAGGCGCGGACAGCGCCTCATCCATCCGGGGCGGCGCGGCGCGCGCCTCGCCACCGACGATGAGGCTCCTGGCCTGGGCCAGGATGGCGCCAAGGCTCTTGAGCGTCGCCAGGCTACGCAACCGCCCGGACCTTCTGCTCGTGGATCGCCGAACGCGCGGCTTCCATGACCCTTTCGGCCAGGCGCGCGATGTCGTCTTCGGCGACGCCATGCTCGCGCGCCCAGATCTTTACGGCGTGCTTGACGATGCCCGCGGCGGGATCGGAGGCGAGCGCGCTGGCGAATGAATCGTGGGTGGCCTGGGATCCTTTGAGGACAGCTGCGTCGAGAGACATGGCGGGGTTCCTGATGCAACGTGAAGGCGGCGTTGGGGCGGCGATACGACTTCGAAAAGGCCGGGAAGACGGACCCGACCGATGGGGACGGTCGGGTCCGGAGGCGGCTCGAACGGCCAGCGGTGACTGGCCGAGCGCGGTGTAGGTCGTAGCGACACTCCAACGATGGCGATCGACAGAGACGTTTTGCAGCCGCCCGACTGTGATCGTCGCGGCCTACGCTCGAAGGATGCTGAAGGGGTCGGCGCGCGGATGTGCGGATTTGCACATCGTCAGAAATAAAGGCGCCAGTTTACCTCGCGGCCGGGACGGTCAGGCTCGCGTGAGGTTGAAAATCGGGATCGCCGCAACGTCCTTATGTCCCCGGGTCCGCCCGACATAGCCGCAGCGCACCCGGTCGCCGTGAAAGACCGCCAGCGCTCCGGCCAGGGCTTCGCTGACACACGCCGAACCGGGCGCGACCTCGGGTTCGATGCGCGCGGCGACCACCACATGGGCGCCGATGACGGCCGGGGCCTTGGTCAGCGGATTGGTGCTCAGGTGCACCGGCCCATAGTGCCCGCCGATCCTGAGGCCCAAGCTGCGCGGCAGACCGAGGGCCCGAAGGTCCAGCGCCCGATGAGCCTCCTGGAGAGCCAGGGCCGCCAAGGCGGCGTCGATCGGATGGTCGAAGACGAGGAACAGGCCGTCGCCCCAGGTCTCGACGTGGCGCGGCGGCGCATCGAGACCCGAGACGACCTTGGCCATCTGCCCCATCACGGTGTCCACGAAGGCCGGAATCTGATCGTCGCGCAGAGCCCCGAACCCCTTCACGTCGGCGAAGAGCATGGCCTTCATGGCCCGTGAGGTCCGTGCGTCCGCGTCTTGGTCGGACCGTTGGCGCGGGAGCGACGGCGGCCGTCGAACGGCGATGATCTCCTGCCGACGCCCGCCCTTCGCCCAATAGGCCAGATCCACCGCCGCGCCGGCCAGTCCCTCGGTAGCGTGTCCGTCCCACACCACCACCTGGATCGCCTCGGTCGACAGGGTCTGGGCGCGCAGCACCGCGCAGCCCATGGCGATCTGGCTGGCGTAGGCGAAGACCTGTTCGTCGCCGACATAGGGGTCCGGCGAGGCGTAGCGCACGGACGTGGCGCGGGCGAAGCAGTGCTCGAAGCGCTCGACCCAATCGCGCCCGAACGGCGCGACCGACACCGCGACGAAGGAGGCGAGATTCACAGGCAGGACCAGATGCAGTTCGGCGCCGGCGTCCAGCACGGCCTCGGCGAAGACGATGTCGGCGCCGGCGGCCAGGCCGCCGTAGGCGAAGCCGATCCCCTGCCCCCGCACCACGCGGTCGGCCTCGTGGCGCAGGTCGCCGTCCAATCCGCTGGCCAGCGCGCCTTCGCGCGAAGCGTCCAGGATGTGGCCGGTGAAGTGGGCGCAGACCGGCGGTCGGAAGGGCGCCAGCCAAGCGGGATCGACGCCGGTCTCGCGGCACAGCATCTCCAACTGGCGCAGGGTCGAAGCGTGGGCGGCGAAAGCCCCCGGCGCGCAGGCGAGCGCTTCGACCATCGTCGCCCGCGCCGCCTCGATGTCGTCGATCAAGAAGCTCGCCTCGGCGCGGCTGGCGGCCGCGAAATAGGCCGCCTCCCCCGTCAGTCCCCGCGGCGGCGGAACGCGCAAGGCCGCGGCCGCCCGGGCCTGTCCGCCCGCCCGATCGCCGGCGATCAGCGTCATGGTCGCGGCGTTGACCGCGCCATAGAGGCCGCCGAAACGTTGGTACAGCGCATCGTAGCGGCGGGTCGACGCCTTGGCGAAAGCCGTCCGGCGCGGCTCGCGCGCGGTCAGGGCGACATCCTTCAGCAGACGCGCCCCCAGGGCGATCGCGTCGGGATCGTCGTCAACCCGATCCAGGCCCAGGCGAACATATTCGACCCGCGCGAAATCGATGGCTCCGGCCCGCGCCAGGCAAAGCACGGCCTTGCAGGCGATCTCGCGCGAAGTCTCGCCCCCTTCCAGGGCGGCGCGGGCCAGATCGTAGGCGGCGAGAATCTCGCCGCGCTGGATCAGCGCGCCGATCTTGTCCTTGTCGAAGGTCGTGGCCTCGATCAGGGAACGCGGCCCGCGCCGTTTTCGATCTTTGGATCCAGAGTGATGTTCTGCTTGTGCGAGTCGGTCATGTACAGGCTGTAGACGTATTCGCCGACCCGATTGTCTTCATAGACGACCGTGAAGCACGTGAAGGGCTTTTGCGGCACGTCGTAGAGCATTTCGATCCAGGTGTAGCTGGAGAAGTTGATCCCGAAGTCGTCCGTGAAGAGGATCGGGCGTTTCTGGAACGTCCAGTCGACGCCGACGAGGTCGTCGCTCAACCGGAAGACCAGTCGGCTCGGAGCTTCGAGTTTCAGCGACAGCGGGACCGGATTGTTGGGATCGAGAACGTTCATGAAGTTGACGTTGTCGGCGATGCCGATGACCAATTCGATGATCGGTAGTGACTCTGTCATGTGAAACCCCCTTCTACGGTGGCGCCAGCTAGAGGCGACTCTCGCCAGAATGCAAGAAAGCCGGGATGGGCGTAGCCCTGCTTTCTCAGGTCGCGCACGATCGCGTCGGCCAGATCGCGCCGGCCCTGGGCGAGATAGGCCCGCGCCAGCACGTCACGGCCCGCCGGAGAAAGCGAGCCACGCCGAGGCGACAAGGTCGCGACCGCCTCCGCCGGCTGTCCCGCCGCCAGGTGCGCCGTCCCGTAGAGCACCGCCCGCTCGACCACGGCTTCGTGCGACACCGGCGCGCGACGCAGGTGATCCAGCAGCGCCAACGCCAGGTTCCGTGTCCGTGCGGGGTCGCCGGCAAGCCGCGCGAGCGTGATCGCCTGTTGGTCCAGGCGGCCGTCCAGGTCGGCGCGCCAGGCCTTGGCCTCATCGCCCGTGCGCAGCCTGGCCAGCATGGCCGCGGCCTCGGCGTGGGCGGCGCGCGCCTCGGGCAGTTGGCCCGACCAGGCCGCCAGGTCGATGGCGTCCATCTGCCCGATCAGCAGATATTCCAGCCATCGGGTGTTGGCCGGGTCCAGGGCCACCAGCTTGCGTAACCCCTCCATGGCCCTGTCCGACCGTACGCGGGCCTGCGCCGTTCGCCCCAGGTCCAGCTCCAGCCGCGCCAGGGCCAATTGAGCGGCCAGATTGCGGGCGGCCAGCGGCTTGTCCGCCGGAGTCCTGGCCGAGGCCTGGGCCAGAAGGTTCGCCGCGCCCTCGCGCTCGGCGAAGGCTTCGCGGGGACGCCCCAGCTTGACCAGGGAATCGGCCACCCACGCGTGGGCGTCCACGGCGTCGACCAGGCGGTCCTGATCGCCGGGCGCGCGAGCCCGTTCGGCCTCGAAGGCGGTGGACGCTGCGCGGAAGGTGGCGAGGGCCTCATCCGTCCGCCCCTGCTCCATGAGCAGGGTGCCAAGGTTGCTCTTGGCGTAGGCCACTTCCAGCCGCCAATCGGCGCGGGCGGGGTCGAGTTTCACGAGGGTCTGGGCGAGTTCGCCGTAGCGCTTGAAGCCTCGCTCCGCGGCGGCGGTGTTGCCTTGGCGCCATTCCATATAGGCCAGCCAGTAGACGTTCTGCGCCTCGTCGAAGATCCGATCGCCGTTGTTGGGCGCGCGGGCGGCCAGCTCGTGCGTGGTCGACGCGGCCTGACCGAAGGCGGCGCGGGCCCCGGCCAGGTCGCCGCGCTGCTCCCGGATCGTGCCCAGCAGCGTCTGGGCCTTGGCGCGCTGGGCCAGGGCCCTGTCGTCGAGCCGATCGGTGCGCGCCTTGCCATAATAGGCCAGCACCCTGGAGCCGACGCCGTCGAGGACGTCGAGGCGGCCCACCGGCTCCAACTGTTCGCGCAGGTCGCCCAGCATGTAGGCCACGAGGGCCTCGGTCTCGTCGCGCTGGTCGCGAGCGATCTGGCGGGACTTCAGCGTGGCGACCGTCATCGCCCCCATGGCCAGGGTCACGACCAGGGCGGCGGCGCTGAAGCCGGCCATCAACCGCATGCCGCGGCGGGCGTCACGCTGGACCAACTGGTCGAGGCTGACGTCCAGCAGCCTGGCGGCGATCTTCAGCCGCGCCAGACGCGGTCCGTCCGCGTCGCGCCGCGGGTCCACGGCCAGGGGCTCGACGCCCGGCGGCAGGGCCGCCCGCAGGGCCGGCGGCAACACCGTGGCCAGAAGCGCGTTCCTCGGCGTGGCGGGGGTGAGCACGCAGAGAACCTGGCCAAGGCCGTGGTCCCTCAGGAAGTACGACACTTCCTGGTCCACCCAGCGCGAGCTCGCCGAGGCCGGGGAGCAAAGCACGATCAGCGCGTCGGAGCGGTCCAACGCGTCGCGGATCACCTCGCCCAGATCGGGCGAGGCGCTCAACTCGTCGCGATCCCGAAAGATCGGCGTCAGCCGCCGCGTCGACTCCCCGCCGCCGATCGTGGCCAGGCGGCGCGGCGCACGGTAGGCCTCCAGCGCGCGATGCAGCCAATCCGCGGCTTTGCGGTCCTGGTGGCTATAGCTGATAAAGGCCCGGTAGCGTGGTCGGCTGTTCATTCGTCGTCCCTGAATCGACTGTGCAGGAGCGTTTTCGATGGCCGTGATTCCCCCCTCGCCCCCGCTCGCTCCGAGCCATACGCCGGTCACGTCGTCGCCAGAAGGCGACTATCGCGCCAACCGGCTGTTCCGCCACATGGCGCGAGACGAGATCGAAGCCCTCGCGCCCCAGATCGAGCACCTTAACTATGGCAAGGGCGAGCTGATCGTCCAGCGGCTGGATGAGAACGGCGGCGTCCATCTGCTTTTGGAGGGCGCGCTGCTGGCCAACCAGTACGCCCGGTCGGGCCGCGAGGTCGGCTATAGGCGCATTTCGCCGGGCGGCTATTTCGGCGAGATCTCGGCGATCGACGGACTGCCCCGCTCCGTGAACATCATGGCGCTGGAAGACGTGCGCGTCGCCCGCCTGCCCCAGGCCCTGATCCTGGATCTGTTCGAGCGATCGCCGCGCTTCATGCGGGCGATCCTGGAGGACCTGGCGAGCCTGACCCGCTCGCTGACCGATCGCCTGTTCGAATTGAACGCCGTCTCGGTGGCCTGTCGCGTCGATATCGAGCTTTTGCGCATGGCGGCTTCAGCGGGCGGCGACGGTCGACAGGCTGTCATCCACCCCTGCCCCACCCACGCCGAACTGGCGGTTCTGGTCGGCAGCCAGCGCGAACCCGTGACGCGTGAACTGAACCGCTTGGCCGGCCTGAAGATCGTCTCCCAGACAGGCCGCACCCTGCGGATTCTCGACCTGCCGGCACTGGCCAACGAGATCGAGCGCATCGGCGGCGAAATTTAGTCGCGGCTATCAAAGTCAGCGACACCGCCGAACCAGTAATAGGAAATAATTCCCACACTCAGGAACCGCCATCGTTCCGGTCGAAGCCTTGCGACCGCGCCTGTCAAAAACACTTCACACAAAACCCGGTCCCCGAACGTCCGGCTCGAAACTCTCCCCTCCCGACGGCGCTGCGGGATGGTCCCCGACGGCGACCGATCGGGGATAGACCATGCGCACCAAATCCAACTGGATGACCACCACCATGCTGGCGACCGGCCTGCTGGCCGTCGCCGCCGGCCAGGCCCTGGCCGCCGACGCGACGCCGGCCCAGCCCGGCGCCGACGAAGTCGAGACGATCGTCGTCACCGGCTTCCGCGGCAGCCTGGCCCACGCGCGCGACCTGAAGCGCGACGCGGTCGGCGCCACCGACGTCATCGTGTCGGAAGACATCGCCGCCTTCCCCGACCTGAACCTGGCGGAATCGCTGCAGCGCATTCCCGGCGTGACCATCTCGCGCGACTCCGGCGAAGGCCGGCAGATCACCCTGCGCGGCCTGGGCCCCGACTTCACCCGCACCCAGCTGAACGGCATGGAAGTGCTGGGCAACACCGCCTCGGGCATGGACAACCGCGGCGGCGTCAGCCGTACCCGCAGCTTCGACTACAGCCTGTTCGCCTCGGAGCTGTTCAACCGCGTCACCGTCCAGAAGTCGTCTGCGGCCGAGCAGGACGAAGGCGGCATCGGCGGCACGGTCTTCCTGACCACCGCCAAGCCGTTCGACTATCCGGGCTTCAAGGCCGTGCTGTCGGCCAAGGCCCAGCAGAACAGCAACGCCGACGACAAGGTCACGCCGCGCGTGGTGGCCCTGGTCTCCAACCGTTGGGGCGACTTCGGGGCCCTGGCCTCGGTGGCCGACGGCGTCAACGACTCCAACGAGTTCGGCTATCGCAGCTTCAACTGGGGCGCCATCCGCGCCAATCCGGGCAACATCGGTCCGGGCGTCAGCGCCGCCGACGCGGCCAGGCTGACGGCCGCGACCCCGACCATCTTCGCGCCCCAGGCCGACACCTATTCCACCTGGTACGATCGCCGCAAACGCCTGGGCGCCACCCTGTCGCTGCAGTACGAGCCCGGCGACAAGCTGAAGCTGGGCTTCGACGCCCTGTACAGCCAGCTCGAGAACAGCCGCCAGAACTTCGCCCTGGCCACCTCGGGCATCAACAGCCTGACCGGCAACATCACCGGCGCCCAGGTGATGCAGAGCGCGGTGATCCAGGGCAACACCCTGATCGCCTCCAGCTACACGGGCGTGGACCTGCGCAGCGAGTTCAACCGCGAGGAAGACAAGACCAAGTTCTACCAGACCGCGCTGAACGGCTCGTACCAGGCCACAGACAAGCTGCTGCTCAAGGGCCTCGTGGGCTATTCGAAGTCGGACTACAGCCTGCCGGTGTTCGACAAGGTGTTCCTGGAGTCCAAGAACCACGCCTTCAGCTTCGACGACCGTCCCGAGATGCCGGTCAACACCTATGACGCCGGCCTGACCGATCCCGCCAAATGGGACCTGATGCGGATGGACACCCAGGAGAACCGCATCTCCTCGGAATACACCAACGCCCAGTTCGACGCCGTCTTCGCCGCCAACGAGACCTCCACCTTCAAGGGCGGGGTCGAGTACAAGAAGTTCGTCAACAGCGGCGCCCAGTGGAGCGACAAGGAGTTCAAGAACGTCCCGGCCAACACGGCCATCCCCAACACCCTGAAGATGACGGTGCCGTTCAAGACCCTGGGCAACTACATCGTCGGCGATGTCGACCAGGTCTACGCCCTGATCGGCCAAGTCCGCGACCTGCAGGCCCTCGGCGCCAAGTTCGCCACCCCCGGCACCAACTACACGGTGACCGAGGAGACCCAGGCGGCCTACCTCCAGTACGACCTGAACACCACGATCCTGGGCAAGGGCGTGCGGGCCAACGCCGGCCTGCGCTACTACTCCACCGACCTGACCTCGGAAGGCATGCTGAACACCGGGACCAGCCTCCAGCCGGTGTCGATCAAGCACAAGTACGACGGCGTCCTGCCGGCCCTGAACGTCGCCGTCGACATCAATGACGGCATGGTGGCCCGCTTCAGCGCCAACCGCGACATCAGCCGCCCGGCCCTGGGCGACCTGGCCGCGGCCGGCTCGCTGACCACTGCCCCGTTCGGCGGCACGATCAGCACCGGCAACCCGAATCTGACGCCGTTCACCTCGGACTCGATGGAAGGCTCGCTGGAGTTCTACGACGGCCGCGTCGGGTTCTTCTCGGTCGGCGTCTTCTACAAGAAGCTGAAGTCGTTCATCACCAGCCAGACCAGCGTGATGCCCTACTCCCAGACCGGCTATCCGCTGTCGTTCCTCCTGCCCGGCCAGGACGGCTCGATCATGTACAATGTCAGCCATCCGGTGAACGGTCCGGGCGCCGACATCCAGGGCCTGGAGATCGCCTTCCAGCGCGACTTCGACTTCCTGCCCGCGCCCTTCGACCACCTGGGCGTCGTGGCCAACGGCACCTATGCCGACGGCTCCTCGCCGGTGCTGATCAGCGGGAACTGGGTCACCCTGCCCCTGATCAACCTGTCGAAGTACAGCGCCAACGCCACGATCTACTACGAGACCGACACCTGGGGCATGCGCCTCTCCAGCGCCTACCGCGACAAGTACCTGACCGGCGCGGGCGGCAACGGCAACATCGGCGACGGCGTGAAGGCGACGAACAACATCGACTTCTCGGCCCACTACAACGTCACGCCGGGTCTGAAACTGACCCTGGAGGGCATCAACCTCTCCAACCAGCACGTCATCCAGTACACCGACGTGACGGCCCAGCGGACCACGGTGAACGTCAGCAGCGGCCGGACCATCCTGATCGGCGCGACCTACGAGTTCTAGGTCCGTCGACGAGGATCCGTCCGGCGCGTCGCCCCCTGCGCGCCGGACGGGATTTTCTTGTATTCCGACAGCGGAGGCCGCCATGGCCCTTCCCTTCCTCCATCGGCGCGGGTTCCTGGCGTCGGGCATGAGCTTGGCGGCGTCCCCCGCCCTCGCCGCCCCCATGCGCTCCGGCTCGGGGCCGCTGCGCGTGGGCGCCGTCGCCGACTGTCAGTATGCGGATCAGGACGACAACGGCGCGCGGATGTATCGCCGCTCGCCGGCCAAGCTGCGGGCCGCCATCGACCATTTCAACACCCTGGCGCTGGACCATGTGGTCCACCTGGGCGACTTCATCGACAAGGGCTGGGCCAGCTTCGACGCCCAGCAGCCCACGATCGACGCCCTGCGCCATCCCTGGCGGTTCGTGCTGGGCAACCACGACTTCGCGGTCGACGACGACAAGAAGGCCCTGGTCGCCGCCCGGCTGGGCATGCCGGCCCGCTACTACAGATTCGAGACCCGCGGCTGGGTCTTCCTGGCCCTCGACGGCAACGACCTCAGCGAATACGGGTGGCCGGCCGGAAGCCCCGAGCTGGCGCTGAGCCGGCGCCTGCACCGCGAACGCTTCCCGGGCGCGCCCGACTGGGACGGCGGGATCGGCGCTGCCCAGCTGCAATGGATCGACGCGACCCTGGCCGACGCCGGGCGGCGCGGCCTGAAGGCGGCGCTCTACTGCCATTTCCCGATCTTCCCGGCGAACCCGCACAATCTGTGGAACGCGACGGAAGTGACCGACCTGGTGGTCCGCCACCGCGCCGCCAAGGTCTGGATCAACGGCCACAATCACGACGGCAACTACGGCGAGACCGGCGGCCTGCACTGCGTGAACCTGAAGGGCATGCTCGACACCGAGGAGACGGCCTATGCGGTGCTCGACTTCGAGGCTGACCACCTGCGATTGACCGGTTTCGGGCGCCAGACCAACCTCCGGCTGAAGCTTCGCCGTTAGCGACCGGGCTTCAAATAAGTGACATGCGATCCGGCTAGGAGACGCGCTGGGCGTAACGTGACGGTCGACTGCGAAACATGGGGTGGCGAAAGGCGGCTCTGCTCACCCGGCCGTCGCTTCCGGCGTTCGCGACCGCCCTCCTCCTGTCGGGACTGACGCCGGACCACGCCCAGGCCGAGATCCGCGCCGCGCCCCGCCGGTTCGACATCAGCCAGGGCGACCTGGCCAACGCCCTCCGCGTCTTCTCACAGCAGGCCGACGCGCCCGTGATGACCTTCGTCGACATCCGCGGCAAACGCGGACGGCGGGTCTTCGGCGTCCTGCGGCCCGAGAACGCTCTGGCGCTGCTGATCAGCGGCGAGGGCCTGCGGATGAGACCCGTGGCCGGCGGTTACGTGCTGGGCCAGGCGGACCCGTGGGACGCCGCCCCTCCCCCGCCCGCTTCGACCGAGGCCGCCGACGCCGCGCCGGTCGAGGTGGAGCAGGTGATCGTCACCGGGTTCCGGGGCAGCCTCGCGCAGGCCCGCGATCTCAAGCGCCAGGCCCTGGGCGCCCAGGACGTCATCCTCGCCGAGGACATCGCCGCCTTCCCCGACCTGAACCTGGCGGAGTCGCTGCAGCGGATCCCGGGCGTGACGATCTCGCGCGACACCGGCGAAGGCCGTCAGATCGCCCTGCGCGGCCTGGGTCCCGATTTCACCCGCACCCAGCTGAACGGCATGGAGGTCTCGGCCTCGACGGCGTCGGGCTTCGACAATCGCGGCTCGGTCAGCCGCACCCGCGCCTTCGACTACAGCATCTTCGCCTCCGAGCTGTTCAACCGGGTGACCGTGCGCAAGGCCTATGCGGTCGACGAGGACGAAGGGGGCGTGGCCGGCACGGTGGAGCTGCGCACCGCCAAGCCGTTCGACTATCAGGGCTTCACGGCCGCCCTGGCGGTCAAGGCCCTGGGCAACAGCGTGACCGACGGGGTCACGCCGCGCCTGGCCGGACTGATCTCCGACCGCTGGGGCGACGTCGGCCTGCTGGTCTCGGCCGCCTACAGCGAGAGCGACGTCAACGAGTACGGCTACCGCAACTGGGGCTGGACCCCGATCAACGTCGCGGCCGCCAATATCGGCCCCGGCGTCTCGGCCGCCGACCGCGACCGGCTGGTCAACGCCAAGGGCGACGCCCGGGTCCGCGCGCCCCAGGCCCAGACCTATTCGACCTGGTTCGACCGCCGCGCGCGCCTGGGCCTCACCGCCGCCCTGCAATACCGCCCCAGCGCCGACACCAGCCTCGACATCGACCTGCTCTACGGCCGGCTGAGCAACGATCGCGACGAGTTCTCCCTGGCCTCGGCCGGCAAGAACGGCCTGACCGGCGACATCCTGGGCACGCAGCGCCTGAACAGCGTGGTCATCCGGGGCGACGACGTGGTCCAGGCGGCGTTCGACGGCGTCGACCTGCGGACCGAGCACAAGCATTCGACCGACTCCACGGTCTTCACCCAGGTCGCCCTCAACGGCCGCACCCGGCTGAGCCGCACCCTGGAGGTCAGCGGCATGGTGGGCCATTCGCGCTCGGACTTCGAAGGGCCGGTGTTCGACAAGGTCTTCCTGCAGGCCAGCGGCAAGGCCTTCGCCTTCGACCTGCGCGGGCCGGGGCGCGACGGGGTCAACACCTACGGCTTCGACCCGACCGATCCGGACGCCTGGAGCCTGATGCGGGCCGACACGCGCGAGGACGCCATCGTCAACGACTTCACGACCGGCAAGATGGACCTGCTCTATACGGCCGGGCCCCGATCCGTCTGGAAGGCCGGCGTCCAGTACAAGCTGTTCCGCAACGACGGCTATCAGCGCCGCAACCGGGTCGACTACGACGGTACGCCCGTCCTGCCGGCCAGCATGAAATACGTCTCCGACCAGCGCTCGCTGATCCCCTACATCGTCGGCGACGTCGACGCGGTCTACGCCCTGCTCGGGCAGAAGCGAGACCTGTCCCAGGCCGACGACCAGCCGGGCTCCGACTATTCGCTGACCGAGAAGACGGCCGCGGCCTACATCCAGTACCAGTTCGACGGAGAACTGGCCGGACGGCGCCTGCGGGCCGACGCCGGACTGCGCTACTACAACACCCGCCTGACCTCGGCCGGCATGGTCAGCAACGGCGTGACCCTGGCCCCCGCCGTGATCGCCCACCGCTACGACGGGGTGCTGCCGGCCGTGAACCTGGCCTGGGACCTTGGCGACGACGTCGTCCTTCGCCTGGGCGCCAACCGCGACATCAGCCGGCCCAGCCTGGCCGACCTGCGCGCCGCCGCCAGCGTCGACGCCGCGCCGTTCGGCGGCACGATCACGGTCGGCAATCCCGACCTCCGCCCGTTCATGGCCAATTCGGTCGAGGCGTCGCTGGAGCTCTACCAGGGCCGCGTCGGCGCGTTCGCGCTGAGCGTCTTCCACAAGACCATGGAGTCGTTCATCACCATGGAGACGGCGACGGCGCCCTATGGGTCGACGGGCTATCCGCTGCAGTTCCTCAATCCGGGCCAGACCGGTTCGATCATCTACAACGTCAACCAGCCGGTGAACGGCGACGGGGCCACGATCTCGGGCGTCGAGCTGGCCGCCCAGCGCGATTTCGACTTCCTGCCAACCCCGTTCGACAGGCTGGGCTTCACCGGCAACATCACCTACGCCCACGGCCGCTCCGACGTGATCATCGACGGCAAGCCGGTGTCGCTGGACCTGATGCAGCTGTCGCCCTGGACCTGGAACGCCACGCTCTACTACGAGACCGGCCGCTGGGGCGCGCGGATCTCCAGCGCCTACCGCGACGGCTATCTGGACGGCGCCGGCGGCAACGGCAACGTCGGTTCCGGCTTCCACGCCATGAACAACATCGACGCCGCGGCGCATTTCAACGCGGGACGCGGGCTGAAGGTCGTGATCGAGGGGCTGAACCTCACCGACCAGGCCATCGACCAGTTCGCCGACATCGCCGCCGACCGCCTGCTGGCCCGCACCCGCAGCGGCCGCACCGTCACCTTGGGCGTCGCCTATGAATTTTGACGCCCGCCTGTCCCCGATCGCCCCTCCCGCGCCTCTACCCTCCTACGAGGCGGCGCACGGCCCGGTGGAAACGCGATGATCGACCTCCTGGCGGAGTTGAGGCCCCATGAACGCAAGCTTCTCGGCTATATCGCCCGTCGCCACGGCGACCCGTCGCGGGCGGAGGACATCCTCCAGCAGACCCTGCTGATGGTGATCGAGCAGAGCCGCAAGCAGGCCATCATCCAGCCGCTGGCCTACGCCTATCGTGTGGCAGACTCCCTGATCTACGCCCAGGCCCGGCGCGATCGCCGCGAGGAAGGCCTGGGCGAGGCCGACTACGGCTGCGAGCTGCCCCTGGCCGACGAGGTGCTGGAGCACAAGCAGCGCGTGGCGGTCTTCGAGGCGGCCCTGCGCCGCCTGTCGCCGATCCGCCGCGAGGTGTTCGTCCGCCGGCACATGGACGGACAGTCGCGACAGAAGATCGCCGACGACCTCGACCTGAACCTGGAAACCGTGAAGAAGCATCTCGTCCGCGCCATGGCCGAACTGGCCGGAGTGATGGACGCCGCGACCGGCGACGCCGCCGACTGGAAGGGGGCGACCCGTGAGCGCTAACGACAACGACCTGAGCGTGATGGAAGAGGCCGCCGACTGGATCGACCGGCTGGACGAGCTGTCGGGCACCGAGCGCCGCGACCTCGCCGCCTGGCTCAACGCCTCGCCCGAGCACGCCGCGGCGTTCGGCGCGCTGCGCCACGCCCTGCGCGACACCGCCCTGCTGGACGCGATCGACCGCCTCCGCGCCGAGCCCGCTCAGGCGCCCGCCCCTCCCGTCCGACGCCGCGCCGCCCTCGGCGGCTGGTCGCGCGCCGGCCTGATCGCGGCGAGCCTGCTGGTCCTGGTGGGCGGCGGGGTCCTGACCTCGCGCCTGCTCGCCGAACGGGCCGAACCGACGATCGAGCTGGCCACGGCGGTGGGCGTGCGGGCCGACCACGTGCTCAGCGACGCCTCGACCATCCGCCTCAACGCCGACAGCCACGCCAGCGTGGCCTACAGCGGGGCGGCCCGCGACATCTACCTGCGCCAAGGCGACGCCGTGTTCGAAGTCGCCAAGAACCGCCAACGCCCCTTCAACGTCATGGCCGGCGACGCCAAGGTGACGGCGGTGGGCACGGTGTTCGAGGTCGACAAGGTCGACGGCGCCGTCGAGGTCCGGGTGTTCGAGGGCGTGGTCCGTGTCTCCCAGGGCGACGCCCCGCCCCACACGCTGCGCCAGGGCGAATGGCTGCTGCTGGCCGCCGACCACACCGCCAGCCGCGGACGCCTGGCGGCCGACAGTTACGACGCCTGGCGCGGCGACTGGCTCGAGGCCGACGGCATGCCGCTGAAATACGTGGTGGCCCGGCTCAACCGCTACAGCCCGCAGGCCCTGGCCTTGCGCGATCCCCGCCTGGGCGAGCTCAAGGTGACGGGCCGGTTCAAGCTGGATCGCCCCGCCGAAGCCGTGGCGATGATCTCGGCTCTGCTCGACCTGAAGGTCGAGGACGCCGGCGCGCGGATCTATCTGGGCCCGTCCACCGCGTCCGCGCGATCGGCTCGTCCCATCTGAAGGCCCGTTCGGGGCGGACTTGGTCCACGACCGCCCCCGAACGCGAACCCGAAGTCAGACCTAGGCGGGAACCGCGGCCAGGGCCCGCACCGCGGCGATCACCGGCTCGGCCTCGGTCCGGACCAGCCAGTCGGGGCTGACGTCGGCGAACTTCACGACCTGATCCCGGCCGATCACCACCACGGTGGGCTGGGGCAGCTCCCACGTGCCCGTTCCCGTGGTCTCGCCGATCGAGCCGCCGCGCGCCCGCTGCGCAGCCTGGCTGGCCTCGTCGGCGGTGTAGAGGACGCCGAACCGGCGCCCGAGCGCGTTGTCGGTGTCCGAGGCCACCTTGAACGACAGGTCATGGCGGGTGCGGATCTCGCCCAGGCGCTCCGGGACCTGCGGGCTCACGGCCACCAGCGGCACGCCCAGCGCCTTCAGCGTCGGCTGCAGCGCGCGCTCGTAGTAGGGCAAGGCGATGTTGCAGGCCGGGCAGCCGGCGAACCGGAAGAACACCAGCACCGCCGGGCCCCTGGCGGTCAGGCCCTTCAGGGTCAGCTCGCCGCCCTCGACGTCCTTGAGGACGAAGGGCTCGACGACGTCGCCGACCTTGATCCAGGCGTCGGGGTCCGCCTCGGCGACCAGGGTCGCGCGCTGGTCGACATTGATCTTCAGGGCGGCCGGATCCCAGGTCCGGACGCGCTCGGCGTGCAGGTCGGCCAGCAGCTTGGCCAGGCTTTCTTGGCTCATCGGGTCGTCTCCTCGGCTTGAGCGGATGTCTCTTGGGCGGATTTCTGGGCGGCGATCTGGATCGCCTGCAGGCGGGCGCGCTCGAAGATCGAGCCCATGCGCCAGTGCTGGTTGCTGTGGGTCGCCGCATGCTCGCCCCAGCCGGAGTCGCGGCGGAACGCGCCCAGCTGGCCCGACGCCAGGGCCTGCGCGGCGGTGATCCCCGCCGGCGCCTCGCAGTCGGGCCAGACGAACAGGGCGTCGGACGCGCAATGCAGCTCGCACAGCAGGCAGGTCTGGCAATCGGCCTGGCGGGCGACCCTCGCCTTGCCGTCCGAGCCGACCTCCAGCACGTCGCTGGGGCAGGCGTCGACGCAGGTCCCGCAGCCGGTGCAGCGTTCGTCGATGACGACCTCGATCATCAGGCCACCTCCGCCTGGGCGCCGGTCGGCTCGAACGCGGTCCACACGGTGTTCAAGCCGCCGGCCCGTTGCCGCGCGGCGAAGCGGGGGTCCGGGCCGGCCGCGTCCTCGCGCCTGTGCATGCCCCGGCTCTCGCGCCGGGCCAGGGCCGAGGCCTTGCTCCAGCGGCCGGCGGCGACCAGGGCGGCGGCTTCCCGCGTTCGCAGGGACGCCCTGCCCTCGCCGCGCGCATGGTCGGCCAGGTCGATCCAGACGTCGTCCAGTCTCCGGATCGATCCCGCCAAGGTCGCGCCGCGCCGGAAGATGTTGCGTCCGTAGTCGTTCAGCTCGTCGCGCACCGCCTGGACGGCGGCCTTCAGGTCCACCGGACCTTCCGCGCGGGCCGGCCGCAGGCCGGCGCGGCCCGTGGCCACCACCAGCGCGTCCGCCCTCGCACCCTGCTCCAGCGCCAGCCGCGCGGCGCCCGCCCCGGCCCACTGGCCCGACGACAGGGCCCAGGACGAATTGACGGCCCCACCGCCCGAGATCGCGCCGGTCACCAGCTCGCGGCTGGCCGCGTCGCCGGCCGCGAACAGGCCGGGGACCTGGGTCTGGCAGGCCTGGTCCGTCACCCGCAGCCCGCCGATCCCCCGCACCGTGCCCTCGGCGTGCAGGGTGACCTCGAAGCGGTCGCGGTAGGCGTCGACCCCCTTGCGGTCGAACGGCAGGACGAAGTTGGGCTGCACCTGCGGCATCACCCGCTGGATGTCCTCGGGCACGCGGTCCAGGCGGCAGAACAGCGGCCCGGCCATCAGGGCCCGCGCCAGGTGGGGCGTGACGTCCGGTCCGTTGGGGATATCGAGCTCGCAGTCGTCGGCATCGAACCAGCGGGCGAAGCTGTAGGCCATCGACCGGGCCATGTTCGTGCCGGCCATCGCCGGGGTGTAGTAGTTGGTGAACTCCATGCCCGACAGGTCGGCGCCGGCCTCGACGCCCATCAGCAGGCCGTCGCCGGTGTTCGTGGCCGAGCCCAGCAGCCGCGAGGCGAAGGCGCAGCCGCCGGTGGCCAGCACCACCGCGCCGGCCCGGATCGTCCACGGCCGCTCGCCGCGCAGGGCCAGGCCCGACGCCCCGGCGATGGACCCGTCGCCGTGCCGCAGCAGCTCCAGGGCCGGGTGGTGATCGAGGATGCGCACGCCCTGGGCCAGCGCCAGGTTGCGCATCGCCCGCATGTATTCCGGCCCGCGCAGGCCGCGATAGAACGGCCGTCCCTCGTCGTCGGTCGAGAAGTCGTAATAGCCGCGCAGGCTCGGCAGGCTGGTCCAGGTCAGATCGAGAATCCGCCGCATCCAGTCCGGATCGCCCAGGCCCAGCGAACGCTTCAGCCGGTCCGCGACGGCGGCATCGCGCGCTTCCGGCGGGACCCACCAGTGGCCGGGACCGGCGGTGGCGGTGACGCCGCTGGTCCCGCAATGACCCTTGTCGGCCAGGACGACCTCGGCGCCCTCGCGCGCGGCGGCGATGGCGGCCCAGGTCCCGGCCAGGCCGCCGCCGATCACCAGCACGTCGGTCGATCCCGTCTGGCTCATGGCGCGACGGCGGCGTTGAACGAGCGGTCGAAGGCGCCGGCCGGATCGCGCGTCGAGGTCACGGCGCCCGCCGCCCGGAAGCGGTCGAGCACCGCCGTCGCCTCGGCCACGACCTTGTCGTCGATCTCACTCGGCGCGATGCGGTACTGACGGACCGTGTAGAGCGCCACGTCCGGCTGCAGGCCCGTCTCCTTCGACAGGGCCGCGGCGTATTCCTGGGGATGCTCGCCCGCCCAGCGCCGGGCCTTGGCCAGGCGGCGCAGGAAGTCCTCGACCTGGGGCCGCTTGCCGGCGATCGCCGCCTCGCTGGCCGCCTCGAAGCCGTAGCCGCTGAGCCGCCCGTCGCCGTCGGCCAGGATGACGGCGTCGTCGTGCAGCTTGGCCAGGGCGACGTACGAGCCCCAGGTCACCCAGCCGTCGATGGCGCCGCTGGTGAAGGCCGCCTTGGCGTCGCCGGGGCTGAGGAACACGATCTGGACGTCGGTGGGCTTCAGGCCCGCCTCCTCCAGCAGCTTGAGCAGCAGGTAGTGGCCGATCGAGCCGCGTCCCGTGGCGATCTTCTTGCCGCGCAGGTCGGCCACGCCGTGGAACGGCGCGCCCTTGCGGACCAGCAGGGCGGTCGACGAGCCGCCGCTCTTGCCGGCCTGCACGGCCTTGATCTTGGAGCCGCCGGCATAGGCGAACAGGAACGGCGCATCGCCCGCCTCGCCCAGGTCGACGGCGCCCGCCCCCACCGCCTCGAGCAGCGGCTGGGCGGCGGCGAACTCGCTCCACTCGATCTTGTAGGGAACGCCCTCCAGCGCGCCCGAGGCGATCAGGATCGCCTTGGTCCCGCCCCTCTGGCTGCCCACCTTGAGGGGCGCCTGGCCGTCCCCTCCCCCGGCGCCGCAACCGGCCAGCAGGGCGGCGGCGGTCAGGACTGCGATGAGGCTGCGTCGTTGCATGGCGCCCTCCCTCAGAAGCGTTGGGTCAGGCGGGCGTAGTAGTAGCCGCCGGTGATGCCGAAGGGCGAGAAGATGCCGAACTGGTTCAGGCCCGTGTCGGCGTTGACGATGCCGATCTTGTCGGGGTGCTCGTCGAACAGGTTGTTGGCCCCGATCGCGATGTTCGTGGTCGGACGCACGTCCCAGGCGATGTCGAGGTCGACCACCCATTTTGCGCTGAAGGTCCGGTCCAGATTGGCCGACGTCCCGGCCTCGGTGTACTCGCCGTACCGCGTGGTCCGCAGGTTGGCCGTGACGGTGTCCCGGTCCCAGACCGCGCCGAGGATCAGCTTCTTGCGCGGCGTGCCCACCGTCAGGTCGGCGATCTTCTGGCGGTCGAACAGCACCAGGTTCGGATTGACCGCCTTCAGCACCGCCGGCGTGTCGATCTGCTTGGTGATCTTGGTCTTGTTGAAGGCGTAGGCGGCGTTGAGGTTCAGGCGCCCCGCATCGCCCAGGTCGAAGGCGTATTCGGCGACCAGGTCCACGCCCGTCGTCCGGGTCGAGACGGCGTTGGTGTAGTAGGTCGCCGCCAGGCCCTGCGGGAAGCGGCTCAGCAGCGGCGCCAGGGCCGGCTGCGAGGCCAGCTGGGCGGCGGTGAGGTCCAGGTTGCTGGTGTCGACGATGCGGTCGTCGATGTCGATCTGGTAGGCGTCCAAGGTGACGCGCAGGCGGCTGGTGGGCTCGGCCGTGATCCCGACGCTGTAGTTGGTCGAGGTCTCGGGCTTCAGCGGCGTGGCGCCCAGGGCCTGGGCCTCGCTGGAGTCGGCGCGAAGCACCTTGGTCGGGAAGGTCAGGTACTCGCCGGGCACGCAGGGCACGCCGCGGAAGGTGTTGTTGGGCGCGGCGGCGCACAGGTTGCCGCTGATGGTCGAGCTGGCGAACACCTGCTGGGCCAGGGACGGGGCGCGGAAGCCGTTGCTGATCGTGCCGCGCACGGCGTAGCCCGGCAGGAACTCCCAGCGGGTGGTCAGCTTGCCGCTGGTGGTGTCGCCGACATCGCCGGTGTAGCGCTCGTGACGACCGGCCACGCCCACATACCAGTTTTCGGTCAGGTTGGTCCCGACGTCGATATAGGCCGCGTAGACGTTGCGGCTGGCCGAGCCGGAGTCCTCCGGCGCGGTGCCGGCGTACGACGCCAGGCCGGGATTGGGCCGCAGTCCGGCGAAGGGCTGGCCGGCCGGGATCACGTAGTCGCCGACGATGTAGGACGCCTCGTCGCCCGGATAGATCTTGAAGTGCTCGTAGCGCTGCTCCAGCCCCCACGACACCTGGACCGGAAGCGGCAGCACGCCCTCGAATTCGCGGGTGACGTCGAAATTGGTGGTCCACTGCTGGAACTGGTGGGTCGACAGGTGGAAGTAGGTCGGGCTGTCGGGGCCCAGGGTGGCGTTGATGGTGTTCTGGCCGTCCAGCTGGGCGTGGTCCTGGGCGAAGGTGGTCGACAGGTCCCAGTCCCAGCCCTTGGCCTGGCCGCGCGCGCCCAGGGTGGTCTGGAAGTCCAGTTCGAAGATCCGCCGCAGGGCGTTGAAGCCGTTCGGATAGACCTCCGGCAGCGAGTTGCGGTTCTGGGGCCGCCCCGCCGTCACGCCGGCCACCGGCGCCAGGTTGGGCAGGAAGCTGCCGGTGTTCTTCTTCGACGAGCGGTGGCTGAGCGTGCCGGTCGAATAGAGCGTCAGGTCCTTCCAGGGCAGTTCGGCGTTGTAGGACGCCGCCAGGATGTCCTCCTCGCCCGGCCCGTAACCGCCGCCCCAGTAGTAGCGGTCGACCGTGGCGTCGCGCGAGTCCGGGGTGACGGTGGTGACGCCGCCGACGGTCGTGACGGTCGGCTGGTAGATGTACTGGGCCCGGGACGGGACCGCGCGTGAGGCGGCCTCGTTGTTCTTCCAGTTCAGGGCCAGCTGGACGAAGCCGCCCGCGTCGCCCAGCGGCAGGCCGTAGTTCAGGGTGGCGCTGCGGGTGTCACCGTCGCCCAGATAGTTCTGGCCGCCCTGGTAGCTGAACGATCCGCCTTCCGCGTCCTTCTTGAGGATGATGTTGATCACCCCCGCGATGGCGTCCGAGCCGTACTGGGCCGAGGCGCCGTCGCGCAGCACCTCGATGCGCTCGATGGCCGAGGCCGGGATCAGGTCCAGGTCGACCGGCGCGCCGCCGCGTCCCACCCGGGCCAGGTTGTTGATCAGGGCCGTGCCGTGCCGCCGCTTGCCGTTGACCAAGAACAGGGCCTGGTCGCCGTTCAGGCCGCGCATGGTGATGGCCCGCACCGTCCACGAGGTGCCGCCGCCGTTGATGCCGGGCAGGTTGAACGACGGGATCAGGGTGTTGAGCACCTCCTTCAGGCCGACCTTGCCGGTGGCCGTCAGTTGCTCGGCGGAGACGACATCGACCGGAGCCGGGCTGTCGGCCACGGTGCGGCGCTCGCCGCGGACGCCGGTGACGATCACCCCTTCCAGGGCGGTGGCGCCGTCGACGTCGGCGGCGGTCGCGGCGGGAACCGCATCGACGGCCGGGACGGCCGCCGGCAGGTCGGCGGCCCGCGCCGGGCCGGCGAGCGTGGCGATCGTCAGGATCGAGGCGCAGGCCAGAAGGCCGGTCCGGAGCGTCCAGTCAAAGGCAGGTCGGGCCAACGCCCGCGTCGAATAAGGCAAGAGTTTATCCCCCGCGCGGCGCCGGTGGCGTCCGCGTCGTGTTGTTGGTCTCGAAGGTGGAAGGCGCGCCGCCGGCCCCCGGCGCGCCGCGAGGTCAGGTCAGGTCGCGCGGCGCTCGCGGTACGGGATGTCGTCCGAACCGATCAGCACGCGCTCCATCACGCGCGGGAAGTCGCCGTAGTCGCGGACCGCGTAGTGCAGGCCGGCGCGGTTGTCCCACAGGGCCACGGAGTTGGGCCGCCAGCGGAAACGCACGTGGTGTTCGGGCTTCTTGACCTGATCGTACAGCCGGGCCAGCAGCGCCCTGCTCTCGTCGGGCGCCAGGTCGACGAACCGGGGCTTGAGGCTGAAATTGATCCAGAAGATGTCCTCGCCGGTCTCCGGATGGGTGCGGATGGCGGGATGGGCGACCAGCGGATAGCGCTCGCCGGACCGGTTCAGGGCGTCCTGGTAGTCGTGGATCACATGGAGGTCATCCACCGCCGCCTTCAGGTCGTCGGGCAGGCCGCGATAGATCGCGCCGCCGTCGGCCCAGATGGTGTCGCCGCCGACCTCGGGGATGTGCACGGCCTTCAGCACCGCGCCGAACGACGGGTTGATCCGCCAGCTGGTGTCGGTGTGCCAGTGGTTCTCGCGGATGTCGTAGTCCTTGAACGCCGCGGCCGAGATCGGCTGGACCGCGCGGTGGGTCTCCACCCCGCCGGTCGGATGGGCGTAGACCTCGCCGAAGTTGGCCGCGAAGGCCAGCTGCTGGTCGCGCGTGATGTCCTGGTCGCGGAAGAACAGCACCTTGCGCTCCAGCAGCAGGGCCTTGAGCGCGTCGCGCTGGGACCGGTCGAGCGGCTGGCGCAGATCGACGCCGCCGACCTCGGACCCGATGGTCGGGCTGAGAGGGACCGCGCTCAGTCCGGTGGTTTCGCGAATGCCGGTGATGGTGGCGCTCATGGCCTCTCCTCGCCTGATAACTGCGACACGCGACGATCAGCGCCGCGACCGTCGGCAACATGCGCAATTCAAGCAAGCATATCGAAACAGTATTCCTTCATTCCATTTCAGATATTTATATATCCAACGCCAAAATACGATCCTTTTCGCACAGCAATACGTGTATATTCGAGATCATAATAAGCTATATTGATCGAACTCCATTGCTCGCACGGTCGCCCGATGACAGTCATGCCGTCGAAATCTTCTTTCGGAGGCCGCCATGACCCAGCGCAGACAATTGAAACTCGGCCATATGATCGAGGGCGCGGGGCGGACCTGGACCGACTGGCGCCATCCGAACGCCCAGCCGGGCGCGAGCACCGACTTCAAGTACTACAGCCGCGCCGCCAGGCTGGCCGAACAGGGCAAGTTCGACTTCCTGTTCATCGCCGACAGCCTGTCGATCAACGCCAAGTCCAGCCCGCATTATCTGAACCGCTTCGAGCCGATCACCATCCTGTCGGCCCTGGCGGCGGTGACCGAGCACATCGGCCTGGTGGCCACGCTCAGCGTCACCTATTCCGAGCCCTTCAACGTGGCGCGCCAGTTCGCCTCGCTGGACCACATCAGCGGCGGCCGCGCCGGCTGGAACGTGGTCACCTCGTGGCTGGAAGGCTCGGCCGACAACTTCGGCAAGGCCGAGCACCTGGCGCACGACACCCGCTACCGCCTGGCGGCCGAATATCTGGATGTCGTCCAGGGGCTGTGGGACAGCTGGGAGGACGACGCCCTGGTCCACGACAAGGCCAGCGGCGTGTTCTTCGATCCCGACAAGCTGAACACCCTGGGCCACAAGGGCGAGTTCCTGTCGGTGAAGGGCCCGCTGAACATCGCCCGCTCGCCCCAGGGCCAGCCGGTGATCTTCCAGGCCGGCGCCTCGGAGGACGGCCGCAACCTGGCCGCCAAGCGCGCCGACGCGATCTTCGTCGGCCACGGCGGCGTCGAGGAGGCCCGGACCTACTACGCCGACGTGAAAGCGCGCGCCGCCGGCTTCGGCCGCGACCCCGACGACCTGTTCATCCTGCCCGCCGCCGCCCCGATCATCGGCTCCACCGAGGCCGAGGCCGAGGCCCGCTGGAAGGAGCGCGCCGAACTGGTGTCGATCGAGTCCGCCCTGGCCATGCTGGGCCGCGGCTTCAACGACCACGACTTCACCGCCTACGACCTGGACGCCCGCTTCCCCGACGTGTTCAGCCGCGGCGTCAACAGCTCGCAGTCGGCGACCCTGAAGATCGCCAAGGCGGTCGAGCAGGAGAACCTGACCCTGCGCGAAGTGGCCCTGCGCTTCGCCACGCCGCGCGGCGACCTGGTGGGCACGCCCGAGCAGATCGCCGACAAGTTCCAGCTGTGGCTCGACACCCGCGCCTCGGACGGCTTCGTGATCGGCGAGTCCCTGCCCGGCCAGTTCCAGCTGCTGGTCGAGGAGGTGGTCCCCCTGCTGCAGAAGCGCGGCATCTTCCGCGAGGACTACGAAGGTTCGACTTTCCGCCAGAGCCTGGGCCTGGAGGTCCCGGCCAACCGCTTCACCACCCAGAAGGCCAGCCGAGCGGTCGCGTGAAACGGCCGCTCCCCTCACAGCTCCAGGGCCGCCTGATGGATCAGCTCGGAGAGCTTGGCGATCGAGGGGTGCGGCGCCGACCCGACCCGGCGGACATAGGCGACCTGGGGCACAGCCGGCAGGCCCGTCTCGATCGGCGCCGCCTGGGGCCGGAACAGCGCGGTGCGGCAGGTGACGGCCAGGCCGGCGTCCACCGCCGCCCGCAAGGCCGAAAGGCTGGGCGTCTCGAGCGCCACCCGGAACGGCCGCCCCTCGCGCTGGAGCGCGGCCAGGGCGGCGTCGCGGAACCGGCAGGGCGGGGCCAGGATGGCCAGCGGCAGGACCTCGGCCTCGACCAGGTCCGGATTCCCGTGCCAGACCATCGGCGCCACGCGGGCCGCGTGCGGATCGTCCGCCGCGCCCATGCACAGCACCACGTCCAGCCGGTCGCCGGCCAGCAGGTCCAGCAGCTCGGGCGAGCCGGCCACCCGCACCTCCAGCTGGACGTCGGGATTGAGCTGGCTGAACCGGGCCAGCACGCCCGACAGCAGGGTCTCGGCGAAGTCCTGGACCAGCCCCACCCGCACCGGTCCGACCAGGGCGTCGCCGGTCAGGGCCACGACCGCCCGGTCGTTGAGCGCCAGGATCTCGCGCGCCAGGCCCAGCAGGGTCCGGCCGGCCGGAGTGAGCGTCAGGCGCCGCCCGTCGCGGTGGAACAGCGGCGTCAGCACGGTCTCCTCCAGCCGCTTCATCTGCAGGCTGAGCGCCGACTGGGTGACGAACACGCGCTCGGTGGCCTTCAGCATCGATCCGGAGTCGACGATGGCCACGAAGCTTCGCAGCAGTTCGGTCGGCAGATTGGTGGCCATTCAGATCGCCTATGAGAAAGTCTGAAACGCCCCTAAGGATAAGCCTATTGATCCAGTAGGGATTAAACGCCCTTCTCTGTGCAGCATTGGCGTTCGCGCCGCAACGGGTCTCGGGAGGACGCATCCTCATGTCTTTGGCGATCACCCTTAGAAATTCTCAACCGAGAGCGTGGCGCTGGCCGCGCCTTTCGCGGGCGCGCTGGCTGTCGCCGGCGGCGCTGCTGCTGCTGTGGGAAGCCGGCTCGCGGGCGGGACTGATCCCCGCCCGGGTGCTGGCGGCGCCCTCGGCCGTGGCTGAAACCTTCTGGACGCTGATCGCCTCGGGCGAACTGCCGGCCAATCTGGCGGTGTCGCTCGGCCGGGCCGGCGCGGGCCTTGGCCTGGCGCTGGTCGTGGCGGTGACCCTGGGCCTGGTCTCGGGCCTGTCGCGCTGGGGCGAGACGCTGGTCGACCCGCTGATGCAGATCAAGCGCACCCTGCCGGTGGTGGCCCTGACCCCGCTGTTCATCGTCTGGTTCGGCATCGGTGAGGTCCCGAAGGTGGCCCTGATCGCCACCGCCGCGGTGTTCCCGCTGTACCTGAACCTGTTCGCCGGCATCCGCGGGGTGGACGTGAGGCTGGTCGAGGCGGCCCGCAGCTTCGGCCTGTCCGGCCGCGACCTGATCGCCAACGTGATCCTGCCGGGCGCCCTGCCCTCGTTCTTCGTGGGCCTGCGCTACGCCCTGAGCATCAGCGTGATCATGCTGGTCATCGCCGAGCAGATCAACGCGCAGGCGGGCCTGGGTCACCTGATCAACAACGCCCGCGACTTCATGCGCACCGACATCATCGTCGTCTGCCTGCTCGTCTACGCCCTGCTCGGCCTCGCCGCCGACGCCCTCGTCCGCACGCTGGAGCGCAAGGCGCTGGCGTGGCGCCCCAACCTCGTGGAGCAATGACCATGGCCCAGCCCCGCATCCGCCCGCTCGTCACCGACGCCCGCGAGACGCCGACCGTCCGCCTCAAGGGCTTCACCCGCAGGTTCGGCGACAACGTGGTCATCGACGGCCTGGACCTGACGATCGCCCCCGGCGAGTTCGTCGCCCTGCTGGGCGCCAGCGGCTCGGGCAAGACCACCCTGCTGCGCACCCTGGCCGGGCTCGACTCCGCCGGCGGCCAGGACGTGACCACCCCGGACGCGCGCGCCGTGGTGTTCCAGGACGCCCGCCTGCTGCCCTGGCGGCGGGTCTGGCGGAACGTCGCCCTGGGCCTGAAGTCCCCCTCCCAGAAAAAGGGCGACGTCCGGACCCGCGCCGAGGCGGCGCTGAAGGAGGTGGGGCTGGGCCATCGCCTCGACGCCTGGCCGGCCACCCTGTCCGGGGGCGAAGCCCAGCGCACGGCCCTGGCCCGCGCCCTGGTCCGCGAACCCGCCCTGCTGCTGCTGGACGAGCCGTTCGCGGCGCTGGACGCCCTGACCCGGCTGAAGATGCACGACCTGGTCCTGTCGCTGTGGCGCGAGCACAAGCCCGCCGTGCTGCTGGTCACCCACGACGTCGACGAGGCCATCGCCCTGGCCGACCGCGTGCTGGTGCTGGACAAGGGCAAGATCGCCGTCGAGGAGCGGATCGCGCTGGAGCGTCCCCGCCAGCCCGACGCCCGCTTCCACGCCATCCGCCGCCGCCTGCTGGCCCGCCTGGGCGTGGATGCGCCCGCGCCCCAGCCCGCGCCCAACGCGGCCCTGGTGGCCTTCCCGACCGGCGAGGTCGTGCTCTGATCCGATGAGTACGCTTCGTTCCCCTCCCAAGCTCCACAGGCTGGCCGAATTCGTCGGCGACGTGGGAAGCCTTCTCGATCGCACGCGCGACGAGGACCTGATCCTCGCGGACGGCGCCCGGCTGCTGGCGGGGCTGATCGCCCGGGATGACTGGCTGCCGGACGCCTACGCCCAGCCGGACCCGACCCGCTACCAGCAGTACCTGCTGCATTGCGACAGCCGCGAGCGGTTCAGCGTCGTCAGCTTCGTCTGGGGACCGGGCCAGGCGACCCCGGTCCACGACCACACCGTCTGGGGCCTGGTCGGGGTGCTGCGCGGCGCCGAGCTGTCGCAGCGCTTCGCACGACGCGCCGACGCCTTCGCGGCCATCGGTCCCGTCCACCGGCTGGAGCGCGGCGAGGTCGAGGCGGTCTCGCCGACCGTCGGCGACGTGCACCAGGTGACCAACGCCTTCGACGACCGCGTGTCGATCAGCATCCACGTCTACGGCGGCAACATCGGCGCGGTGAAGCGCTCGACCTACGACGCCGCCGGCCGGCCCAAGCCCTTCGTCTCCGGTTACGCCAACACCACCCTGCCCAACCTCTGGGACCGCTCCAGACCCGTCCTGGCCGAGATCGACGCATGACCCTGCTTACCGTCACCCCGCGCGAGGTCCGCCAGGACTGGATCGCCCGTCGCGAGATCGCCCTGCTGGACCTGCGCGAGGAGGACCCGTTCGCCCGCGCCCACCCGCTGTTCGCCTCGCAGTTGCCGCTGAGCCGGCTGGAGCTGGAAATCCTGGACCGCGTCCCGCGCAAGGACGCCAAGATCGTGCTCTACGACAACGGCGAAGGCCTGGTCTCGCCGGCCGGCAAGCGCCTGGCGGCCCTCGGCTACACCCAGATCCGCGCGCTGGCGGGCGGGCTCCAAGGCTGGAAGGACGCCGGCTACGAGCTGTTCCAGGACGTCAACTCCTACAGCAAGGCGTTCGGCGAGCTGGTCGAGGCGCGACGGCACACCCCGTCCCTGCCCGCCCAGGAGGTCCAGGCCCGGATCGACGCCAAGGCCGACCAGGTGATCCTCGACGCCCGCCGGTTCGAGGAATACGCGGTGATGAGCATCCCGAGCGGGATCAGCACGCCGGGCGCAGAGCTGGTGCTGCGGGCCCGCGAGATCGCGCCCGATCCGGCCACCACCATCATCGTCAACTGCGCCGGCCGCACCCGCAGCCTGATCGGCGCCCAGTCCCTGCTGAACGCCGGCGTGCCCAATCCGGTCTTCGCCCTGCGCAACGGCACGATCGGCTGGACCCTGGCCCAGCAGCAGCTGGAGCACGGCCAGGACCGGCGTTTCCCGGCGGTCTCCGATCAAGGCCTGGAAGACGCCCGCGCCAAGGCCCGCGACGTGGCCTATCGCGCCGGGGTCCGCCGGATCGACGCCGAAGGCCTGGCCGACCTGGCCCAGGACCGCAAGCGCACCCTCTACCGCTTCGATGTCCGCACGCCCGAGGAATACGCCGCCGGCCACCTGCCCGGCTTCCGCTCGGCGCCCGGCGGTCAGCTGGTGCAGGAGACCGACGTCTTCGCGCCGGTCCGCGGCGGCCGCATCGTGCTGGCCGACGACCTGGGGCCGCGCGCCGACATGAGCGCCTCGTGGCTGGCCCAGCTGGGCTGGGACGTCTACGTGCTGGACGGCGGCTTCGACGGCGAGCTGGAAACCGGCGCGTGGCGGCCCGCCCTGCCGTCGATCCCGACCGTCGAGACGATCAGCCCCGAGGACCTGGCCGTGGCGCTGGGCGACGGGGCGGTGGTGGTGCTGGACCTGGCCCCCAGCCCCGTCCACCGCAAGGGCCACGTCCCCGGCGCCTGGTTCGCGATCCGCGCCCGCCTGGCCGAGGCCTTCGAGCGCATCCCCGAGGGCCTGCCGATCGTGCTGACCTCGCCCGACGGCCGCCTCGCGCGGCTGGCGGCGGCCGAGGTCGAGGAGATCTCGGACCATCCGGTGCGGGTGCTCGACGGCGGCACCGACGCCTGGGCCGCCACCGGCCGCCGGCTGGACACCGGCCTGGTCCGCGCCGCCTCCGACCCCGAGGACGTCTACAAGCGCCCGTACGAAGGCACCGACAACGCCGCCGAGGCCATGCAGGCCTATCTGGACTGGGAGTTCGGCCTGGTCGACCAGCTGGCGCGCGACGGCTCGCACGGCTTCTTCGTGATCTGAGACGGCCCGCATGTCCCTGAAACTCTATTTCGCCCCCGGTTCGTCGGCCTTCGCGCCGCTGATCGCCCTGGAGGAACTGGGCGTCGCCTACGACGTCCACCCCATCGATCTGGCGGCCGGCGAGCAGCGCCAGCCGGCCTATCTGAAGGTCAATCCGCGCGGACGCGTGCCGACCCTGGCGGTCGACGGCGAGCCGGTCACCGAGGTGCTGGCCATCCTGACCTACCTGGCGCACGCCTATCCCCACAGCGCCCTGCTGCCGTTGGCCGATCCCCTGAAGCTGGCCCATGCCTACGAGGTGATGAGCTGGTTCGCCAGCACCGTGCACGTGGCCTTCTCCCAGATCGCCCGGCCCGAGCGCTTCGCCGACGACGACACCGTCAAGGCCGCCCTGGCCACGCCCGGCGAGGCCCGCTTCCATCGCACCCTGACCGACATCGAGCGCCTGGCCCAGGGCCCCGGCCCCTGGCTGCTGGGCGATGACTTCAGCGCCGTCGACGCCTACGCCCTGGTGATTTGGCGTTGGGCCGAGCGCCGCCGGATCGACACCTCGGCCTATCCGGCCTGGAGCGCCAAGGCCGCCCGCGCCCTGGTCCGCCACTCCGTCCGCCGCGCCCTGCGCAAGGAGGCCGCCCCGAAGGTTCCCGCCTGATGAGGTGTCCTGATCAATCGCTTGAGAAAACTTCGTTTTCCTAAGCTGACCTCATCTTTGAAATTCGCCCCAACCCCGATTGGAGACACCCCATGCCCGTCGAGTTCATCGGCTATATCGGCACCCAGCACCAATCCGAGATCCACCCCGCCAAGGGTCCGGTGATCGACCGCGACTATGTCGAGCGCGTCGCCCGGGCGCATGAGGACGGCGGCTTCGACCGCGCCCTGGTCGCCTTCGGCTCGACCTCGCCCGAGAGCCAGCTGGTGGTGGCCCACGCCGCCTCGGTGACCCAGCGCCTGGGCTTCATGATCGCCCACCGCCCTGGCTTCACCGCCCCCACCGTCGCGGCCCGCCAGCTGGCGACGCTGGACCAGTTCTCGGGCGGCCGGGTGGCCGTGCACATCATCACCGGCGGTTCGGACGACGAACTGGCCAAGGACGGCGACCACCTGACCAAGGACCAGCGCTACGCCCGCACCAGCGAGTACCTGGACATCGTCCGCCAGGAATGGACCAGCGAAAAGCCGTTCGACTACAAGGGCGACTACTACAACGTCGTCCAGGCGTTCGGCGGGGTGAAGCCGCTGCAGAAGCCGCAGATCCCGGTCTATTTCGGCGGCTCGTCCGAGGCGGCCATCCCGGTGGCCGGCAAGCACGCCGACATCTTCGCCCTGTGGGGCGAAACCCAGGCCCAGGTGGCCGAGACCATCGCCCGGGTGCGCCACGCCGCCGCCAAGCACGGCCGGCAGGTGAAGTTCTCGCTGTCCCTGAGGCCGGTGATCGCCGAGACCGAGGAGGCCGCCTGGGCCAAGGCCGACGCCATCGCCGCCGAGGCCAAGGCCCTGCGCGAGAAGGCCGGTCTGCCCACCAGCGGTCATGCCCCGCCCAACGCCGGCTCGCAGCGCCTGCTGGACGCCGCCAAACAAGGCACGCGGCTGGACAAGCGCCTGTGGACCGGCGTCGCGGCCGTCACCGGCGCGGCGGGCAACTCCACCGGCCTGGTCGGCACGCCCCAGCAGGTGGCCGAGGCCCTGCTCGACTACTACGACCTGGGCGTCTCGACCTTCCTGATCCGCGGTTTCGACCCGCTGGACGACGCGATCGCCTATGGTCGCGACCTGATCCCGCTGGTGCGGGGCCTGGTGGCCCAGCGCGACGCGAACCCGACGGCCGCGGCGGGTTAGGGCCATGGCCTTCGACGTCGATCCGCGCTGGCTGGGCGACGCCGCCTGGCCGGGCGGCGTCCCGTTCGGCGACGCCTCGTCCGGCGCGGAGCCGCCCTACGACCTCCACGCGCCGCCGGTCGATCCGCCGATCGCGACTGGAGCGTTCAAGGAGGCCCTGGCCCGGCTGGCCAGCGGCGTCGCGATCATCTCGTGCTGGGACGGCGCCACGCCCAGGGGCCTGCTGGTCAGCTCGATCACAGGCCTGTCAGTCGATCCGCCGCGCTTCCTGTTCTGCGTCCGCAAGGAGGCGTCCAGCCACGACGTCCTGGTCCGGGCGGAGCGGTGCGGCGTGGCGATCCTGGCCGAGCACGACGAGGCCGAGGCCCTGCGCTTCTCGAGCTCGAGCCTGAGCCACGAGCGCTTCTCGCCCGAAGCCTGGCGGCTGACGGACGAAGCGCCGCCGACCTATCGGGGCGGCCTGTCGACCACCACCTGCACGATCGATCAGCGGATCGACACCGGGACGCACACCGTGTTCATCGCCACGGCCGCGGCGGTGACGCTGGCGGCGGGCCAGCCCCTGGTGGCCCACGACCGGTCGTTCCAGCGCCTGGCGCTCTAGGCGGGACCTCAGCCCCCGGCCTTGGCCGCGCTCTTCCCGCAAACCTGGAGGAAGCCGGCCGCCATGAACGAGGCCATGCGCTCCTTCACGGCCATGAAGTCGTCGGACCGGCACACGCCGCCCGACAGCTTGTCGATGCGGCCCGTGCGAGCCAGGGTCAGCATCAGGGCCCCGGTGACGAAGTGATAGCCCCAGAAGATGTCGGCCTCGCTGCAGCCCGGCAGCGCTTTGCGCAGGATGGCGATCAGGCGCAGGACGACGGGGTCGAAGTGCTCGTCCATCAACGCCGCGCCCCATTCGGGGGTGTTGGCGACCAGGGCGCCCAGGGCGGCGTAGTTCTTCCAGCCCTCCCCGCCCTCGGTGTAGAGGTCCAGGTCGGTGTCCAGGAACGCGCGCAGCGCGCCCTCGACCGTGGGATTGTCGCCCATCTCGGCGTCGTAGGCCTCCAGCGCCTTCATCCGCCGTTCGTTGGTGACCACCGCCCGGCGCGCGAAGACCGCGTCGAACAGCTTCTGCTTGTCCTCGAAATAGTAGTTCAGCAGCGTGTGGTGGACGCCCACCCGCTTGGCCACGTCCTTCAGCGTCACGCCGTAGAGCCCGTGCTTGGAGAACAGATATTCGGCCGCGTCGAGGATCTGCTCCATCGTCTCTGCGCGTTGCTCCGCCTTGGTGGAGCGCTGCCGGGGTTTCACGTCTTCGGGCACTAGACTTCTTTCCGTCTCAAGCTTGGGAAATCGGATGGGACAAGACTCATCCGCCCCCTAATTTGAATCTCGACCTCATCTTGGCGAACTTGCCGGTGGACGCCAGAGGCATGTGCGGTCGGCGGACGATCCCATCGTCAGCATCGCGGGTCCGCCGCCGGCAACGGCGGCGAAAGCACGCCCACGTTCCAGTTCCAGGGGACGCCGCCCTTGGCCCGGCGACGGCAGACGACCAGCTCGTTCAGTTCATACATGCCGGGCATCAGGTGCTCGCCGGGCTTCGGGGCGTCGGCGAAGGCCATGTAGGCGCGGTCGGCGCCGTAGGCTCGCCACGCCGGCCGGCCCGTCGCGCTGGGGACGCCGTCGCGGGCGAAGGCGGTCCAGTAGCCGACCATCGCGTCCGACAGCCCCGCCTCCTCCGGCGTCGCCGGAATCCTGGGCCAGGCCGGCGCCGTGCGGTCGGTCGTGCCGAAGACATAGGGGATCTCGCTGGCGTGGAAGGCGTGCAGGCCGGCCGCCTCGGCGGCGGGATAGCCGTGGTCGAACAGGTAGAGGTAGCCGGGCTGGCCCACGGCCGTCTGCTTGGCGACCAGGCGCTCGGCCGTCCAGCCGTAGAGCGCGTCGCGCGGCGTCGCCAGCACGCTTTCGGCCAGGTCGGTCGACGGATAGAGCTTCAGATAGGCCTGCGCCAGGTCGCCGTAGCGCTTGCGGATTTCCGCCTCGTAGGTCGCCGCGTCGGCCGGGACCGGCGGCGCCAGGACCCGCAGCGAGCGGATCTCGCCGCTGCTGAAGCCGGCCAGGACCGGCACGCGGGCCTGTTCGCCCAGGTCGAACACGTCGACCAGCTGGCGCGGCAGCACGCGACCGTCGATCGTGCCGAACGGGGCGTAGCCGGCCTTGGCGGCCGCGTCGGTCAGCTCGCCGGGGCTCATCGCCCGCAAGGCGGCCAGGTCCTTGGCGCCCAGCTTGTAGGCCACGTAGGTCCCGACCGTCTCCGCCGGATAGTCGCCGAACGTGGCGGCCCGCAGCTGCGGGGTCGAGATCATGTAGGCGCTCTGGCTGATCGCCTTGTGGAACAGTCCGCGGGCCTGTGGCGCGGCCATCAGGTACATGACGCTGAGCCCGCCGGCGGACTCGCCGGCGATGGTCACGTTGGCGGGGTCGCCGCCGAAAGCGGCGATATTGGCCTTCACCCAGCGCAGGGCGGCGATCTGGTCCAGCAGGCCGTAGTTGCCCGACACGCCCTCGCGCGATTCCTTGCTCAGCTCGGGATGGGCCAGGTAGCCCAGCACGCCGAGGCGGTAGTTGATCGACACCACCACCACGCCCCGCTCGGCCAGCCTGGCGCCGTCGTAGATCGGCTCGCTGCTCGCGCCCGTGGTCAGGGCCCCGCCGTGGATCCACACCAGCACCGGGGCCTTGTCCGCCTTGGCCGGGGCCCAGACGTTCAGCGTCAGGCAGTCCTCGCTCATCGGCCCGACGTCGCTGGTGTAGACGCCGGCGGGGCCCTTGGGCTGATAGCAGGCCGGGCCGAACGTCGTGGCGTCGCGCACGCCCTTCCAGGCGGACGCTTCGGCCGGCGGCCGCCACCGCCGCCAGCCGGTGGGCGGGGCCGCATAGGGCAGCCCCTTGTAGACGTTCAGGTCGCCGACCGCCGCGCCCTGGACGGACCCGGCCGAGGTGCGGACCACCGGCCCGGAAGGCTGGGCCGACACGGGAGCCGCCGCCAGGAGCGCGACGGCCAGGGCTAGGCCCCGGGGAAGCAACGACATGGGAAGTCCCTCCTCCTGGCGCCCGCCCTCGCCGGCCTAGAAGTCGTAGCCCAGGCGCACGCCCACCGTCCGCGGCCGCAGCGTGGCGTAACGGCTGGCGAGGAACGCCTCGGGGTGGACATAGGTGATCGAGTGGTTGTCGAAGAGGTTCTCGACATAGGCCCCGACCGTCAGGCGATCCATGGCCACGGCGAAGTTGGCGTTGACGTTCTCGTAGGCGTCGGTGAAGCCGTAGGTCGGGCTGACCACGCCCGGCTGGCCCGGCACGTTGGGGAACGAGCCCGGATAGTTGCCGACATGCTGGAACACCACCGAGGCGTTGGCCCGGGCCTTGGGCGACAGGTCGAAGCCGTAGTTGACGTACAGCGAGCCCTGGAAGTGCGGCGCGGCCAGGCGGGCGTTGTCCACCGCGCCGGAGATCGCCGCCTCGGCGGGGGTCAGCTTGGTCACCTTGGCGTCGTTGAACGAGCCATTCAGCCCGACGCTCAGGCCCGTGGCCGGGGCGACCACGACCTCGAACTCCACGCCCGTGCTCTTGGCGCCGCCGATGTTGGTCGCGAACTGGACCGAGTCCGAGACGCGGTTGGCCTGGACCTGGATATTGCTCCAATCGATCAGATAGGCCGCGACGTTGGCGCTGAGCACGCCGTCGAACCAGCGGCCTTTCAGGCCGACCTCGTAGTTGGTCAGGTCGTCGGAGTCGGCGCCGTAGGGGATGATCAGGTCGCTGGGATTGACCACGCTGGGCCGGCCGGCGAAGGCGTTGACCACCGGGGTGCGGAAGCCCGTCGAGATCGTCCCGTAGCCGGTCATGTTGGACGACGGCTTGTACGACAGGCTGACCTTGTAGGACGGCTTGGTGGCCTTGGCCTTGACGCCGGCCGCGGGCGGGATCGGCACCATCGCCAGCGGACCCGAGATGCCGAAGAGCGCATAGGTCAGATAGGCGCTGTTGTAGCCGCCCTCGGTGAAGCCCTGGGCGTCGGTGCCGCCGTAGCGCATGCCGGTGGTCAGCCAGAGCTTGTCGTTGATGTGGTAGGTCAGCTCGCCGAAGCCGGCCAGTTCGTGCGAATTGATGTGGGTGTACTGGCGCTGATAGTACTCGTCCGGCAGGCCGGTGATGCCGTGGGACGCCAGGTACTGCGGCGAGGACCGGTAGAAGTAGTCCACGTCCAGCCGGCGATCGAGGTAGAAGCCGCCGATCACCCAGTCGAACTTGCCGCCGGGGTCGGACGCCAGGCGCGCCTCCTCGACGAAGGTGCTCTGGTAGCCGTTGGCGTCGAGGCCGAAGGCGATGCCCGCGGCGCCGAAGGTGCCGGCCAGATCGACCCAGAACTTCTGGTCGAACATCGAATAGGTCGACGAGCTGGTCAGGTGCGCGCCGTCGAACTGGTAGTCGACCGTGGCGTTGTAGCTGGTCAGCTTGCCCACGAAGAGGTCGGGCCGGTCGGAGATGCGCTTGTTGCGCCCCAGCGAGGGGATGATCAGCGAGGAGTCCTTGGGATTGCTCTTCTCGTAGGAGGCCAGCAGCTTGACCGACAGGCGGTCGGTCGGCTTCCACAGCAGGGTCGCGCGCCCGCCCCCGTCGACCAGGGTGTTGGAGTTGTGGATCCCGGTCCCCAGGTTGTCGACATAGCCTTCCTCGTGCCGGTAGAAGCCGACCACGCGTAGGGCCAGCTCGTCCTTGACGATCGGCAGGTTGACCATGCCGTTGTAGCGCTGGCGGAAGGAATCCGACCCGGTCAGGCCGAAGTCGACCAGGGCCGAGGCGTCGTATTCGTCGAGATCGGGGCTCTTGGTCAGGATGCGCAGCGCGCCCGACAGCGAGCCGGACCCGAACAGCGTGCCCTGCGGGCCGCGCAGGAACTCGACCCGCTCCAGGTCGTACAGGTTGGGGTCCAGCACCGTGGTGTTGCCGATCGTCGAGATCGGCAGCTCGTCGATATAGATCGCGACCGTGCTCTGCAGGTTGGCGCCGTAGCCGTTGGTGGCCACGCCCCGGGCGGTGAAGTTGTTGAAGTTGGCCGTGGGCTTGTTGAGGACGACGCCGGGCGTCTCGCGCGCCAGGCCCTCGTAGCCGACGATGCCCTTGGCCGTCAGGTCCTTCTGCGAGAAGGCGGTGACGCTGAGCGGCACGTCCTGCAGCTTCTCATTGCGGCGGGTCGCCGTGACCACCACCTCGTTGAGCAGCGTGTTGTCGGATGAGCCGGCGGCCTTGCCCTGGGCCTCAGGAGACGCGGTCTGGGCCTGGGCGGCCACGGACGTCGACACCAGCGCGGCGGCGCACGCCGTCGCGAGAAGAACTACCTTCATGCGCTTATCTCCCCGTGCGCCGATCGTGAATGCCGACGCTTATGACAGCGAGGCTGCACCCGAGGTCGCCGCCTGTCAACACTCACTATCATGAGCGTGAATATTCGTGTCCACATGAAGGGCCGACGACCGATCGAGACCGGAAAGCCCGGCAGGCCTTTGTCGTGTAAGGATTTCCCCCCGCGCCAGCGGCGCGTGGACGGATCGACGGCGAGGCCGCCCTGCCCTAGCTGGCCTTGAGCGAAACCTCGACGCCGGCGATGGTCGCGCCGGGCATGGCCCGGCGGATGGCCGCGCGGGCGACCGGCCTGGCGACCGGCAGGAAGGCCTCGAGGAAACGCCAGGCGCCCTCGTCGTGATCGAGGTGATGGGTCAGCAGGCCCAGCGGTTCGTCCCACGCCCCCGCCACGCGGCGCTCGGCCAGCAGCCGGCGGGTCCGCATCAGGAATCGGACCGCGCCCCGGAAACGCGGCGCCGGCTTCCAGCGCATGACATCCAGGTGGGCGTCGAGGCGCTCGGGCTCGGCGGGGCTTCGCATTTCGCCATAGCAGGACAGGCCCAGGTCCCGCAGGCCCAGCGCCCGCTTCAGGGTCGGATGGGCGTTATTCCACGGCGGCACGAACAGGCTGGGCCTGACGCCGGCGCGGCGGAACACGTCGATCGCCGTGCCCAGGTCGGACACCACGTCGGCCAGGCGATCCAGGTCGTTGACCTCGCCGGAGGGCCAGCCCGGCGGCGCTCGGTTCTCGTGCCGGAAGCCGTGGATGGCCAGTTCCGCGTCGGGGATCGCGCGGCAGGCCTTGGCCAGGGCCGCGATATCGCCGTCCGGCACGGCCGCGAGCGTGATCGGCGCCTCGAAGCGCACCGACAGGGCCAGCAGGCGGTCCAGCGCCGCGGCGGGTCGGCGCGCGTCGTCGTCGCGCCACCAGAACACCGGCGCATGGCCGCGCGCCTTCCAGCGGGCCAGCTCCGGCCCGATCAGGATCGCGATCAGAAGACGATGGAACGACACGATCAGCGCCTAGGCCGAATGACCCAGCCGGGTGTCCTCGACGGTCAGGCCGATCACCGCGCCGCCGCTCGAACGCACGGTCTGGACGCCGTTCAAAGCGCGGATCTCGCGCGCCTTCAGGTTCGAGAGCAAGGGATAGAGGCCGGCCATGATGGCGATCAGGAAACCCATGTCGCCTTCCTTGTAGCCCTTGCGCGACACGTAGCACTTGTAGAACCGGCGCACGCCCCGGAACAGATCGTCCCACAGGCTCTTGATCTTGCCGCTGTCGGCCAGGTCCTGGCCGCGCAGGGCGGTATAGCGGTTCAGGCGCTGGACCATGTCGGCGATGTCGTCGTCGACCTTGTGCAGGATGGCGTTGTGCAGCCGGCCGCCATAGACGCCGGTGAAGATGGTGCCGGGATGGACCCGCTCGCTCTTCCAGCTCTTCACGCCCCTGCGGAACAGACGGGCCACCGACGACGCGCCGAACGAGCCGCCCCAGCCGTGACGCACCAGCTGCGCGCCCACGTAGTTGTCCACGGGCACCTGGTGCCAGTCGGCGGTCGAACGGACGACGGTCTCGCGGATTTCCCGGGCCAGGGCCGGCGTCACCGCCTCATCGGCGTCCAGCTCGAGAATCCAGTCGCCGCGACAGGCCGCGACGCCGGCCTCCTTGCGCAGCCCCTCGACGGGGAAGATGCCCGAGACGACCCGCGCGCCCATCTTCCGGGCGATGGCTTCGCTGCGGTCCGTGCAGCGGTCGGCGACCACGACGATCTCGTCGCAGAACGCCAGGCGCTCCAGACACTCGGCCAGCCGCGCCTCCTCGTTATGGACGCAGACAAGTCCTGACAGGACAGACATGGAATTTCCCCGACTTGGGGGCGCCTTCCGAATCTGCCCCCGTCAGAGAAGAGACGTCGCCAAGCTCAGGGAACCTCAGAACTTTTTCCGCGTTCGCGCGAGACGAACCGACCGGCGTCCGTACCGGGAGCTTGGCCGGAGGGGGCTAAAAGTCCCGCGAAACCAGCAGGCTCCAGGTGCGAGGCCGCAGTGGCGTGACCTGGCGCACCTGGCCGAAGCTGAACGGATTGCCGTAGGCGAAGGTGTCGCTGGAGGCGTTGGCGGGATTGGTGACCGCCAGGGTCCAGCTCCAGTCGCGGACGGCCAGCTCGGCCGAGAGCCGGCCGGTGACATAGCCCCCCATCGACGGGGAAAGGCGACGATCGAAGGTCAGGCGCGACTGGCCCACATATTCGACCTCGGTGGTCAGCACCAAGCGTCGGCTGGCGGTCAGGTCCTTCTGATACCGCATCAAGGCCCCGGCCGAGACGTCCGGCACGCCCGGAAGTTCGCTCTGGGCCGCCGAGGCGAAGTTGGGATCCACCTTGCTCAGCCGCGGACGGTTGAACAGGGCGTTGACCTCCAGGGTCAGGCCTTGAGCCGCCAACATCGTGGCCTCGACCTCCAGGCCGGTGTTGCGTCCGTCGCCGACATTGGCCGTGTAGGACAGGCCCGAGCTCAGATACTGGTCGGTCTGGATGTCGGTCCACACGTCGTGGAACAGGGCCGTGCGCAGGATCATGCGCCCCTCCCACGGCCGGACGCTGGCGCCGATCTCGTAGTTGCGCAGATGGTCGGGCTTGAACGAGGCCCGCAGGACCGACGGCGCGGCCAGGCCGCCGGAGTTGAAGCCGCCCGAGCGATAGCCTTCCGAGGTCAGCAGATAGACCAGCCCGCCGCCGTCCCACGTCCGCTGGAGCGAGAATTTCGGCGAGATGCCGGTGAAGCGCGCCTTTCGGTCCATGTCGCGCGACTGCCCCGGCGGCGGGGACACGACCATCGAGGTCGTGTGGACCTCGCTGCTGAACGCCCGCCCGCCCAGGCTCGCGGTCCAGCCGCCGCCCAGGTCGTAGGCGGTCTCGCCATAGAGCGCCAGTTCACGCCGCCGATCGCGGCGCGCCTCCAGATAGATGAGGCGCGAGGGATCGTAGGCGGTGCGGGCCCGCAGTTCGCCGTCGCTGTCCTCGAGGCTGGCCAGGCCGTACAGCCCGACCAGCCAGCGGAAACGATCGCCGTCGGGGGACGACAGCACGGCGTCCTCCACCAGCATCCGCACCTTGCTGGCCTCGTCGAACAGGCCGACATCGACCGAGGCCGCGCCGACGCCGTTCAGGGCCGCGGTGGCGTCGAACCGGCTGGCGAACCGGTGGCGGACATAGCCGGTCGACGACACGAACCGCCCCCAGTCGCCCGCGCCCGTGATCGTCACCGCGCCCTGCTGCAGGACGTTGTCGTGGGTCTCGCGCACCTGGTTGGCGCGCTTCTGGCCGCCCAGGCCGGGCGTGGTGTACTGGCTGTCGGTGGCGTGCAGGTCCTGGCGGGCGCCGGACACCGTGACCGACCAGTCCGGATCGATCGCCACCGAAACGGCGGCCCGCCCGCCGAGGCGCGTGGTGCGGTCGACGTTCGAGAGGCGCAGGTTGACGTCGTCGACATAGCCGCCGTCCACGTCGCTGTAGGCCACCAGACGGACCGCCGCGCGGTCGGTGGCGACCGGCAGGTTGAGGACGCCCTCGACCCGGCTGCTGGGCGAGCCGGATTCCGTGGCCGCCGCGCCGGCCAGGACCGATCCCGACCATTCGTTCAGCACGGGCTTGGTGGACACGATCCGGTAGACCCCGCTGAGCGATCCGCCGCCGTAGAGCGCGCCCTGGGGACCGCGCAGCACCTCCACCCGGTCGACGTCGATCAGGCGCAGGTCCGGATCGGGCGCGTTGTAGGTCAGGGGGATGTTGTCGAGATAGGTGCCGACGGTCTGCTGGGTGCGGCCCGTGAAGGTCCCGTCCGACAGTCCGCGCAGCATGATCTTGTTGCGGGCCGCGCCGAGGTTGGTGGTGATGAAGCCCGCAGCCTGCTGGGAAATGCTGGTCGTGTCGATCGCGCCGGTGTCGCTGAGCCGTTCGGCCCGGATCACGCTGACGCCGCCCGCGGCGGCCCCCAGGCGCGTCGGGCGCTTGGTGGCGGTGACGATCACCCCGTCGAGCGCGGCAACGGTCGCCGGCGCCGCCGGGGCGATCGCCGGCGGCCTGGCGCGAGCGGCCGGCGGGGCGGGCCGGATGACCACCGTGGCGTTGTCGAGAATCTCGAACCGGCAGGGCGCGTCGGCCGTCACCGCCTCCAGCGCCTGGCGCAGGGTCAGGCTCCCGAACACCGCCTTGCCGCGCCCCGGACACGACGAAGCGCCTCCGAGGGTGACGCGCGCCTGGACGCCGAGATCGATCAGCGCCTCGGATCGGGGCTTGGCGGGGATCTTGAAGGCGAAGCGGGCCGGCGCGGCCTCCGCCGTTCCAGCCGGGACCAGGCCGACCAGGACCAGGCTCGAGGCCATCGACAGCAGGAAGAGGCGCGGCAGGCGGCCGACGGCGAACGCTCCGGAACGCTCCGGTTCGTCAGATCGAAATCGAAGCTGGGATTCCGTCTCCGAAATCATCGGGCTCCAGCTCTATCCCCCTAGAGCTCAAGCTTCGCGCTTCGAACGATTCCAGGCCCCTCAGCAAGGCTCTAGCGCGCCCGGATCACGATAGCGTCTTCGGTCGTCGTCGTTTTGACGGGAAGCAGGTGTGACAGTCGATCGACCATCGCATCCTGTTCGTCGACGATCAACACGCCGGAAAGTCGCATATTGGCGACCTCGGCGTCGCCCAGCTTCACCGGACGCGGGAAAAGCCGGTTCATGTCCCCGGCGATCTGTGAAAGCGGCTGGTCGCGATAGATCAGCCGGCCCTGGCGCCAGCCCGCGATTTCCTCGACGGCCACCGCCTGGAGTTTCGCGTCCGCCGCCCGGCCCTCATGGTGGGAAAGCCCCTGCCCCGGCTTCAGCCGGAAAGGCGTGGCGCCGGAGGCCAGGTTGGGGCGCACCTCGACCAGTCCGCGCTGGACGTTGACCGCCACCTGGCCGTCGCGACGGCGGACGTCGAACTGGGTGCCGACCACCCGCACCTGGGTGTCGCCCGCCGCGATCAGGAACGGGCGCGAGGAATCCTTGGCCACGTCGAAGAAGACCTGGCCGTCGTCCATCTTGATCCGGCGCGCATGGCGCTCGAAGCGCACGGTGACGCGCGAGGCGGCGTTCATGTCGATCCGCGAGCCGTCCTCCAGGGCGATGGCCCTGCGCTCGCCGACGCCGGTCACGTAGGTGGTTTCGCGGCCGCCGATCAGGCCCTTGCTGGGCACGAGGACCGCGCCGGCCACGAAGGCGGCGGCGATCGCGGCGCCGGCCGACCACATCCAGACCCGTCGCGCCGGTCGCAGGGGGACCACATTGGCCGCCAAAGGCGTGCTCAGCGGCGCGCCGGCGGGCGCGGCCTCCGCGAAGCGCGCGTCGAGGTCCAGCCCCTGGTCGAAGGCGAGCGCGTCGTCATAGGCCTGGGCGTGCGTCGGCGAGGCCGTCAGCCAGGCGTCGAACGCCAGCCAGTCGCCCTCGGTGACCGTCTCGCCCTGCAGGCGGACGAGCCACGCGATCGCGGCCTCGGACGTCTCGGCGTCGATGTCTGTTTGGGCGCGCGTCATTTCGCTCCGTCCCGACGCCACGTTGCGCCCTCGCAAGGATAAGACGTCACCAAGTCGGCGGAACCTCCAAAACCCGTTCCAGAAACAATAGCCGCGCTCATGACAGCTTCGCCATCAGCGCCTTCAGGGCGGCGCTTACATGTTTTTCGACCGAACTGCGACTGACCCCCATGGCGGCCGCGGTCTCAGCGTGACTGAGACCGTCCAGCTTGTGAAGCTTGAAGGCGCGCGCGACCTGCGGCGGCAGGGTGTCGACCGCGGCCATCATCAGCTGCAGGCGCTGCCGGCCGGCCACGACCTCTTCAGCCGAGGGGATGTCGGCCACCTGCTGGTCGCCCAGCACGACGCCTTGCAGGCTGCGCCATCCGCCGTCGCGCGCGCTGGCGCGGGTCTGGCTGCGCAGCCGGTCCAGCATCAGGTTGTTGGCCATGCGGAACAGCAGGGCCGAGCCGTCGCCCTCGACCTCCACCTCGCCCAGGGCCTGCACCTTCAGGAACAGGTCCTGGATCAGGTCCTCGGCTTCGCTCACCGAGCGCAGCCGAGCGGCGAAGACGCGCACCAGATTGGCCCGCTTCTCGCCGTACAGCCGGGCCATCGGCGTGATCGTCGAAGATGGGGCGGGCAGCTCGGACTCCAAAGACTCAGTGCGGCGAACAGGTTGCGGCGAGTCCTTAACCTAGGCCGCTGACGCCCGCCGGTCCAGCGCACCGAACGGCTCCTTGTTGCGATTGACTCGCAACAAGATTGACGCCTAGATGGTGCGAACCATTCGCAACAAGCTCCGCACGGAGACCGGCATGACCCCCACTTCCACATCCCTCCGCTGGACGACCGGTCCGTCGGTCGGCGAAAAGCTGCTCCTCAGCGCGATGCGGCACTGGGCGGTGCTGCGGTCGGCGGGCGAGTCCCCCGCCCGCATGGTCGCCCAGGCCCTGGCCTTCCGGGCGTCGAACCGGACCGGCGGCCTGTTCGTCGCCTGGATGCAGTCGGTCGAGGCTAGCCTGCGCCGGCCGATCCAGGTCGAATGCCCGGCCTGCGGCGGCATCTCCACCGACGAACAACGGCTGATGGTCTCGTGCGGCTTGGCGGGAACCGCGACGGCGACGGGCGAGGCCCTGCTCGAACCGCTGCTGATCGATTCCCAGCCGACCATGGTGCTGGCGCGCGCCCTGAACGCCGCCCTGCGGGTCGACGGCTATCCCCTGCCCGTCCGCTTGCGCGACGAGTCCGCGGAGCGCGCCCCCGAGCCGCCGACCTTTCACTGAGGCTTGGCGGCGGCCAATCGAAGCACCTCGATCTCGCTGACCATGCGCGCCGAACGCGCCGGCCGCAGGTCGCCCTCGGCCACCAGCTTGAAGGCCCCGTCCTTGCCGCCCAGCGGCGCGCCGTCCGCCTTGTCGGCCAGGATGACGCGGTTGGCGCGGGTGCCCGGGTCCAGCTCGGCCAGGCCGAACGCCACCTGGTAGCCGTCGGACGCCTTGACCAGCACCACGTCGGCCATCTCCGGCCCGTGGATCGCCTTGCCGGTCGGGGTCCCGACCTTGGCCAGCACGTCGATCAGCAGCGGCCCCTCGTAGACGTGCTTCTCGCCGTGGGCGTCGAAGGCGACGCTGACGCGCGGCAGGGCGGCGATGTCCGCCGCGCTGAGGCTGGCCGCCTCGCCCGAGGGCCCCTTCAGGGTCAGGGTCTGGGCGAAGGCCCCGGTGGCCAGGCCGGCGAAGCAGAGGGCGAGAGCGAAGGCTTTCACGAAGCGATCCTATTCGACGGCGAGGATGACGTTGGAGGGCGCGACGGTCGCCACGGCGCGGTCGCCGACGCCCGGCGCGCCCGAGACGGGCACGGTCGCGACCAGGGTCTTGCCGGCCGACAGGCCCAGCCGCACCTCGCTGACCTCGTGCCCGTCCTCGCGGTCGGCGACGATCCCGGCCAGGCGATTGACCTCGCCCTCGGGCGCGTCCTGGTCGGCCAGGACGACGAAGCTGGACTTGATCAGGGCGACGACAGGCTTGCCGACCGCCAGGTCCAGTTCCTCGCGGCTGCGACGGGTGATGATCGAGACGATCTCGACGCCGTCGCCCAGGTCGATCGTGACCCTGGCGGTCACCTCGCCGTCCTCGATGGCCGCGACGATCCCTCGCAGCGCGTTGCGGGCGCTGGTGCGCAGGCCCAGGCTCCAGAACACGTCCGACGCGGCCAGGCCGGCCTCCAGCCGCGACAGGGCCGCGCCGATCTCGCGCTCCACCTCGCGGAACGCCCGGATCACCGCCTGGCCGCGCGGCGTGACCACCGCCGCCCCGCCGGCCTTGCCGCCGGCGTTGGCGACCACCAGGGGCGCGTCGAACAGGTTGTTCAGCGCCTGCACGCCGTCCCAGGCGCCCTTGTAGCTGAGGCCCAACTGCTTGGCGGCGGCGCTGATCGATCCCAGGCTCTCGATGGCTTCGATCAGCACCACGCGCTCCTGGCCCACCCGCGCCAGGCCGCCGCGGCGCAGGATCAGGGACGCGCTCAGATCGCCGTCGTTGGACATCGGAACCTCATGCCGCGCCGGGCCGTCGCCCAGGCCCTGACCTAGGCCGTGACCTAGGCGCGAAACCTCGTTATGTAAATCGACTACATAACCGAAGGTCCGGTCGTCCCGAAGCCATGCCCTCTCCGCCGCCGACCAAGATCGAGGCCCGCTGACCATGCTGGAGATCGCCTGGCTGACGGCCAAGCTGGCGGGGATCACCACGGTCCTGCTGCTGGTGCTGTCCACGCCCCTGGCCTGGTGGCTGGCCCGGGGGCGTTCGCGCTGGCGGACGCCGGTCGGGGCGCTGGTGGCCCTGCCGATCGTCCTGCCCCCGACCGCCCTGGGCTTCTACCTGCTGATCGCCCTGGGTCCGCAGAGCCCGCTGATCGCCCTGCTGCACCCGTTCGGGGTGCGCACCCTGGCCTTCACCTTCCAGGGCCTGGTGATCGGGTCGCTGATCTATTCGCTGCCGTTCGCCGTCCAGCCGCTGCGCAACGCCTTCATCGCCCTGGGCGACGAACCGCTGGAGGCGGCCGCCACCCTGGGCGCCTCGCCCTGGAGCGCCTTCCTGCGGGTGGCCCTGCCCCTGGCCCTGCCGGGCTACGCCGTCGCCGCCCTGCTGGTCTTCGCCCACACGATCGGCGAGTTCGGCGTGGTGATGATGCTGGGCGGCGGCATCCCGGGCCAGACCGAGGTGCTGTCGATCGAGATCTACCGCCTGGTCGAGGCCCTGGAATGGGACAAGGCCCACCAGCTGGCCGGCGCCCTGCTGGCCTTCGCCTTCCTGGTGATGCTCAGCCTGCTGCTGATGGAACGCCGGGTTTCGGCAAAGACTTCGCGGGTTTAACTCGACCCGCTCATCCCGGCGTTCGCCGGGATGAGCGGAGAGTAGATCAGAACGGCACGTCGCCCTGGATCGTCACCCGCTCGACGATGCGTTCCTGCGGCCAGTAGTCGAGGATGGCGTAGTGCTGGGTGGCGCGGTTGTCCCAGAAGACGATGGCGTTGGGCGTCCAGCGGAAGCGGACCTGGTATTCGGGGGTCTTCACCCGCTCCAGCAGCTCGGCCAGCAGAGTGGCGGCCTCGTCCTCGGGCAGGCCCAGGATGCGCGTCGTGAAGACCTTGTTGACGAACAGGTGCTTCTCGCCGGTCTCGGGATGGGTGCGGACCACGGGGTGGGCCTGGACCGGATGGGCCGCCCGCAGCTCCTGCCGCTTGGCCTCGTCCACCCGGTAGCCGTAGCTCTGCAGGATGTCGTGCTCGGCCTTCAGGTCGGCGATGCGGTCCTTCAGCTTGTCGGGCAGGTCGCGATAGATGGCGGCGGTGTCGGCGAACAGGGTGTCGCCGCCCAGCGGCGGCATGTGGCGCATGCGCAGCACCCCGCCCATCGACGGCGCCGGGCGGAAGGTGACGTCGGTGTGCCACTTGTTGGCGGCGCGGACGATCGGCACGATCTCCTCGCGCAGCTTCATGCCGTCGGCGGCCTCGATGTGCAGGATTTCGGGGAAACCGGGCACGTGGGCGGTGACAGGATGCCCCTCCAAGTCCCCGAAATACCGGCCGAAACGGACATGGTCCTCATGGCTGATGTCCTGGTCGCGGAAGAACACCACCTTGTGGCGCAGCAGCGCCGTGCGGATGGCCGCCACGCTCTCCGGCGTCAGCGGCTGGCGCAGATCGACGCCTGAGATCTCGGCGCCAAGCACCGTGCCGGCGGGCGTCACGGTGAGGCCGGCGTAGTCGGGCGTTTCCGAAGCGGTGATCGGGGTAAAGGCGTTCATGGCGTCCTCCCGGAGCGCCGCCCATCCGCGTGAGCGACGGCTGTTATCCACACCCTAGACGTGGAATTTCAGCGCTCAATCGAGTTTTTCTCATTTCAGCCGAAGCGTAAGGCCGGCCACGACCAGGGTCACGGCGTCGGCGGCCTGGGCCAGGGCCTGGTGCAGCCGCCCGGCCTCGTCGCGGAACCGCCGGGCCAGGGCGTTGTCGGGCACGATGCCGAACCCGACCTCGTTGGACACCAGCCACAACGCTCCCGGGAACCGCGCCGCGCTCGCCGCCAGCTCGGCCGCGGCCGCCGCGAGGTCGTCGCGATCGTCCAGCATCAGGTTCGACAGCCACAGGGTCAGGCAGTCGACCACCACCACGTCGCCGGCGCCCAGGCCGTCCAGCGCGGGAGCCAGGTCCGCCGGCGCCTCGACCGTGGTCCAGGCCGGGCCGCGATCCGCCCGATGCCGGTCGATGCGTTCGGCCATCTCCGAATCGAAGGCCTGGGCCGTGGCCACCATCACCAGCCGGCCGCCGGTTTCCGCCGCCCTGGCCTCGGCCGCGCCTTGCGCGAAGGCGCTCTTGCCGGATCGGGCTCCGCCCAGGACGAGGGTGAACGACAAGACGTGCTCCAGATTACCAGTCAGATTGACCGTGTGCGGCGCAACATATAGTGCAGCTCTCGCGACAGGTTCCTCGAAAGAGGATGAAAAGGGAACTCGGGTGCGAAACCCGGGCTGCCCCCGCAACTGTAAACGGCGAGCCCGCGTGTCTTATGCCACTGGCGCTTCTCTTCGGAGCAGCGCTGGGAAGGCGACACGCACCGGCCTTGACCCGTGAGCCAGGAGACCTGCCCGTCGCGGTCGTCCTTCGTCCGGCCGGGGTGCGCCGTACGATGGGGTTCTTTCCCCCGAGGCGACATCGTCGGGCCGGTCCGAATCTTCGGGCCAGCCTTCGTTGCTGCGCACGGAGGATTTGAACATGCGCTCTATTTCCGTCCTGGCCCTGGTGGCCGCCCTTCCCGCTCTCGGCTTGCCGAGCCTGGCCCTGGCCGCTGAAACCGCCGACGACGCCAACGCGGTCGACCAGGTGGTCGTCACCGCCGGCCGCGCATCCGACAAGCTGTCCGAAACGCCCGTCAGCACCACCGTCATCACCGCCGAGACCCTGCGCCAGCGCCAGGCGGTGGTGGTGTCGGACCTGCTGTCGCGCACGCCCGGCGTCACCGTCACCCGCAACGGCGGCGTGGGCGGCTCGACCCAGGTCCGCATCCGCGGCGCCGAGACCGACCAGACCGCCGTGCTGATCGACGGCGTCAAGCTGAACGACCCCTCGTCGACGGGCGGCGGCTACAACTTCGCCACCCTGCTGGCCGGCGACGTCGACCGCATCGAGGTGCTGCGCGGTCCCCAGTCCACCCTGTGGGGCAGCCAGGCCATCGGCGGCGTGGTCAGCATGATCACCAAGACCCCGGACGGTCCGCTGTCGGGCGACGCCACGGTCGAAGGCGGCTCGCGCGCCACGGCCTACGCCCGCGTCGGCGTCGGGGCCGGCGGCGACTGGGGCGGCTGGCGCCTGGCGGCGGGGTCCTACACCACCGCCGGCGTCTCCAACTTCGACGAGGCGATGGGCGGCAAGGAGAAGGACGGCTACCACAACACCGCCGTCAGCGGCCGCCTGGACCTGAAGGTCGCCGAATGGGCGACGCTGGACGCCCGGCTGTCCTATGCCGCCGGCCGCAACGAGTTCGACGGCTTCCCGGCGCCGGCCTTCGCCTTCGCCGACACCGCCGAATACGGCAAGACCAAGGAGCTGGTCAGCTATCTGGGCACGCGCCTGTCCAGCTTCGACGGCGCGCTGGAGAGCCGCATCGGCTACGCCTACACCCAGACCGACCGCGACAACTACAACCCCGATCAGGCCGTCACCACCAAGACCTTCGACGCCCGGGGCAGCGACAGCAGCCTCGAGTACCAGGGCACGTGGACGATCAATCCGGTCTGGCGCGCGGTGTTCGGCGCAGAGACCGAGCGCACCTGGTTCCGCACCGCCGCGCCGTCCGACTTCGACCCGAATCCCGCGGCCGACCGCCACGCCACCGGCATGGACAGCGTCTACGGCCAGCTGCAGGCCAAGCCCGGCGCGGGCCTGACCCTGACCGGCGGCGTCCGCTACGACGACCACGACACCTTCGGCAGCGCCACCACCTTCCAGGCCGGCGCGACCTGGACCCCGAACGGCGGCGCGACGATCTTCCGCGCCAACTACGGCGAAGGCTTCAAGGCCCCGTCGCTGTACCAGCTGTACAGCGACTACGGGAACACCGACCTGAAGCCGGAAGAGGCCAAGAGCTGGGACATCGGCGTCGAGCACAGCGTCCTGGACGGCCGCCTGCGCGGCTCGATCACCTATTTCGACCGCGACACCACCAACCAGATCGACTTCCTGTCGAACAACACCCCGCCCAATTTCGGCGGCTACGCCAACACCGCCAAGACCCGGGCCGACGGCGTCGAAGTGGAAGGCAGCTTCGAGGTCAATTCGCTGCTGACCCTGTCGGGCAACTACACCAACATGGACGCGGTCAATAAGTCGGCGGGCGCCAACTACGGCAAGGACCTGGTGCGCCGGGCCGGCGAGACGGCCTCGGCCGACGCCGAGCTGAGCCTGCCCAACGGCCTGACCGGCGGGGTGACGATGCAGTATGTCGGCCACAGCTTCGACAACGCCGCCAACACCCGGCGGCTGAAGAGCTACGTGCTGACCGACGTGCGGGTCTCCTACCCGATCAACGACACGTTCGAGCTGTACGGCCGGATCGAGAACCTGTTCGACCAGCAGTACGAGACCCTCTACCGCTACGGGACCCTGGGCCGCGGCGCCTTCGCCGGCGTGCGGGCGAGGTTCTAGCCATGGCCACGCCGGCGGCCCTGCTCGGCCACGGCGGACGCCTCGGCGCGGCGCGGACGGCCTGGCCGGACGCGCCGACGCCCTGGATCGACCTGTCGACGGGGATCAATCCTCACCCCTACCCGCTCCTGGCGTTCGCGCCGGAGACCTGGTCGCGGTTGCCCGATCCGGACTCCCTGCGGACCCTGGAACGGGTCGCGGCGACGGCGTTCGGGGTCGAGGATCCCGCGCGGGTCGTCGCGGCGGCCGGCAGCGAGGCGTTGATCCGCCTGCTGCCGCGCCTGCTCGAAGGGCGGCGGATCGCGATCTCGGCCCGGACCTATGGCGGCCACGCCGAGGCCTGGCGAGGGGCCGGGGCCGAGATCGTCGACCCCGGCGACCGGTCGGCCGACCTGCGCGTCCTGGTCAATCCGGACAATCCGACCGGCCGCGTCGTACCGCCCGACCAGGTCCTGGACCTGGCCGACGGACCGCTGCTGGTTGACGAGGCCTTCGTCGACGTCGATCCGTCCGGGTCGGTCGGCGCGCTGGCCGGGACGTCCGGCTTCGAGCGACTGATCGTCCTGCGCTCGTTCGGCAAGTTCCACGGCCTGGCCGGCGTGCGGCTGGGCTTCCTGGTCGCCGAACCGGCCCTGGCCGCCCGCGCCCGCCAGGCGCTGGGCGACTGGCCGGTGTCGGGCCCGGCGATCGCCGCCGGCCTGGCGGCCTATCCCGACACCGCCTGGGCGGCCCAGACCCGGCTGCGCCTGATCGAGGACACCGTGCAGCTGGACGGCCTTCTGCGCCGCGCCGGGTTCGAGATCGCGGGCGGGACGACCCTGTTCCGGCTGGCGCGGGCCGCCGACGCGCCGCGCCGGTTCGAGGCCCTGGCCCGGGCCGGCATCCTCACCCGCCCCTTCCCCTGGGACGAGACGCTGATCCGCTTCGGCCTGCCCGGCGCCGAACAGGACTGGCTCCGCCTCGCCGACGCCCTGGAGACCCTCTGATGAGCGAAGACCCGAACGTCCAAGACCTCAATGCCAAGCACGCCGAAGCGATGAAGGCCCTGAAGGCCGAGCGCGACGCGATGATGGAGACCAAGACCCTCGAGAAGGGCCTGCTGCTGGTCCACACCGGCGACGGCAAGGGCAAGTCGTCGGCCGGCTTCGGCATGGTGGCCCGCCACCTGGGCTGGGGCCTCAAGGTCGGCGTCGTCCAGTACATCAAGGGCAAGTGGAAAACGGGCGAGCGCCTGTTCTTCAAGAAGTTCCCCGACCAGGTCCGCTACGAGGTGATGGGCGAGGGCTTCACTTGGGACACCCAGGACCGCGAGCGCGACATCGCCGCCGCCCGCGCCGCCTGGCTGGTCTCCCAGGAGATGATCGCCGACCCCAAGCTGGATTTCGTGCTGTTGGACGAGATCAACATCGCCCTGCGCTACGACTATCTCGACATCGACGAGGTGGTGGCGGTGCTGAAGGCCCGCCCCAACGACAAGCACGTGTGCCTGACCGGCCGCAACGCCAAGCCGCAACTGCTGGAGATCGCCGACCTGGTCACCGAGATGACCCTGGTCAAGCATCCGTTCGAGCAGGGCTTCAAGGCCCAGCGCGGGGTCGAGTTTTGACCGGCCTGACGCGGAGGACGGCGGTCGGCGCGGGCTTGGCGGCCGGCCTCGCGGGCGGCGCGGCGAGCGCCCGCGCCCTGCCCCGCGTCATCTCGCTCAATCCCTGCCTGGACGCCGTGCTGGTCCACGTGGCCGACCGTCCGCAGGTCGTGGCGCTCAGCCACTACGCCCGTGATCCGCAGCAATCGAGCATCGCCAAGATCGCCCTGACCTATCCGATGACCTACGAGAGCGCCGAGGAGGTGATCGCCCTGCGGCCCGACGTGGTGCTGACCGCCGCCCACTCCTCGCCCGCCACCCGCGCCGCCTTGAAACGGCTGGGCATCCGCACCGAGCTGTTCAAGGTGCCCAACAGCTGGGTCGAGAACCAGGACCAGATCCGCCGCATCGCCGAGGCCGCCGGCCACCCGGAACGGGGCGAGGCGCTGATCGCACGGGTCGAGGCGGCGATGGCCAAGGCCGCGCCGCGTCCGGGAACCCGTCCGGTCACCGCCCTGGTCTTCCAGCCCAACGGCTTCGCCGCCGGCCACGGCACCCTGGTCGACGAGATGATGCGCCGCGCCGGCTTCGTGAACGTCGCCCAGCGCTACGGGCTGAAGAAGTGGGGCAACGTCTCGCTGGAGCGCCTGCTGGCCGATCCGCCCGAGGTGCTGCTGGCCGGCCAGGCCGCGCCCAACGCCCCGACCTGGGCCGAACGCATCCTCAACCACCCGGCCCTGGCCAGCGTCTCGCCGCGCATGACCCGCGCGGTGTTCCCCGAGCGGCTGCTCTATTGCGGCGGTCCCGGCCTGATGGACACCGCCGCCGCCCTGGCCACCGCCCGCCGACAAGTCCTGGGAGCCGCCGCATGACCAAGCGCCTTCTTCTGCTGGGCGGGCTCTGCCTGCTCGTCGTGCTGCTGAGCGGGCTGTCGCTGATGGCCGGCCGCGTCTGGGTGCCGTGGAGCGCCTGGTCGTCGGCGAGCCACGACCCGCGCTGGGCGATCATCTTCGAGCTGCGCCTGCCCCGGACCGTTCTGGCGGTCGCGGTCGGCGCCGCTCTGGGCCTCTCCGGCGCGGCCATGCAGGGCTACACCCGCAACCCGCTGGCCGATCCCGGCGTGCTGGGCGTGTCGTCCATGGCGGCCCTCGGGGCGGTGATGACCATGTATCTGAGCCTCGGCCTCTCCACGCCCTGGCTGCTGTTCGCGGCGGCCATGATCGGCGCGATCGTCGGCGTGGGGGTCATGCTGGTGCTGGCGGGCGGGACCGGCGGGACCATCACCTTCATCCTGGCGGGGGTGATCCTCAACACCGTCGCCAGCGCCGGGGTCGCCCTGGCGCTGAGCCTGGCCCCCAGCCCCTGGGCCGCGCAGGAGATCATCAACTGGCTGCTGGGCTCGCTGGCCGACCGCAGCGCCGACGACGTCTGGCGCGCCCTGCCCTTCATCGCCGTCGGTTCGGGCCTGATGCTGTTCCTGGGCCGGGCCCTGAACGCCCTGACCCTGGGCGAGACCGGCGCCAAGGCGCTGGGCGTGGACCTGAACCTGACGCGCGTGCTGCTGGCCGTCGGCGTCGGCCTGGCCTCGGGCGCCAGCGTGGCGGTGACGGGCATGATCGGCTTCGTCGGCCTGATCGTGCCGCACCTGATGCGGCCGCTGGTCGGCCACCAGCCGGGCGCGCTGCTGGCCCCCAGCGCCGTGGCCGGAGCGGTCCTGGTGCTGGCCGCCGACATCGTGGTGCGGCTGACGCCCTCGGCCGCCGAGGTCCGCCTGGGCGTGGCCATGGCCGCCGTGGGCGGGCCGTTCTTCCTGGCCCTGCTGATCTCGATGCGCCGGAGGCTGGCATGAAGGAGAGCGGCATGAACGATCTCGTCGCCGAAACCCTGACCGTCGCCCTGGGCGGCCAGGCGGTGCTGGCCGGCGTGAGCGCCCGGTTCCGTCCGGGAGAGGTCACGGCCATCGTCGGCCCCAACGGCGCGGGCAAGTCGACCCTGCTGGCCTGCCTGGCCGGACTGCGTCGGCCCGACGACGGGCGCGTGTCGCTGGGGATCGAGCCGATCCTGACCCTGTCGCACCGCGAGCGCGCCAGACGCATCGGCTTCCTGCCCCAGACGCCCGAGGTGGCCTGGGCCGTGGACGTCGAGACCCTGGTCGGCCTGGGCCGCACGCCGCACAGCGGCGCGCGGGGCCTCAGCGACGCCGACCATGCCGCCGTCCAGGCCGCCCTGGTCCGCACCCGCATGACGGGCCTGGCCCATCGCGACGTCCTGACCCTGTCGGGCGGCGAGCGGGCCCGCGCCCTGCTGGCCCGGGTGCTGGCGGGCGAGCCGTCGTGGCTGCTGGCCGACGAACCCCTGGCCGGTCTGGATCCGGGCCACCAGCTGGACACCGTCGACCTGATGCGCGCCTTCGCCGTCGAGCACGGCCACGGCGTGGTCATGACCCTGCACGACCTGGGCGTGGCCCTGCGCCTGGCCGACCGGGTGCTGGTGCTGCGCGACGGGGCCCTGATCGCCGACGCCGCGCCGCTGGACGCCCTGACGCCGGCGGTGCTGAAGCAGGCCTACGGCGTGGAGGCGGTCATCGTGCCCGGCGCGGCCGGTCCCCTGATCGAGCTGATCGGTCGCGCGGATGGATGAGGCCGCGCCCTGGCCCTGGGTCGCGGCCCTGGCCCTGGGCCTGGAAGCGGTGCTGGGCTATCCCGCCGGGCTGAAGCATCCGGTCGCCTGGCCGGCGGCGCTGATCGAGGGGCTGGAGCGGCGCTGGAACCGGCCGGACGCCTCGGACGGGCGACGGCGGGCGCTGGGCGCGGTCCTGGTCCTGCTGCTGATCCTGGCCGCCGCCGCGCTGGGCGTCGCGATCCACGCCGCCCTGGGCTCCAGCCTCCCGGCCCTGACCCTGGTCGCCCTGATCGCCACGACGGGCCTGGCCCAACGCAGCCTGCACGACCACGTCGCCGCCGTGCTGGCGCCGCTGCAAGCCGGCGACCTGCCGGCCGCCCGCGCGGCGGTGGCGATGATCGTCGGGCGCGACACCGAGGCGCTCGACGCCGAGGGCGTGGCGGCCGCCGCCCTGGAGAGCCTGGCCGAAAGCTTCAACGACGGCGTCGTCGCCCCGGCCTTCTGGCTGCTGGCCGGCGGCCTGCCGGGCCTGTTCGTCTACAAGAGCGTCAACACCGCCGACAGCCTGGTCGGGCACAGGGAACCGCGCTGGCGGGCGTTCGGCTGGGCCTCGGCGCGGACCGACGACCTGCTGAACCTGATCCCCGCGCGGCTGGCCGGCGCCCTGATCGCCCTGGCCGGCGGGGGCGGCTGGCGGACCATGCTGCGCGACGCCCGCCGCCACGCCTCGCCCAACGCGGGCTGGCCCGAGGCGGCGATGGCCGGGGCGCTGGGCGTCCAGCTGGGCGGCGAGGCCCGCTACGACGGCGAGACCGTCGCCCGGCCGACCTTCGGCGACGGGCCACGCCCGACCGCCGACGACCTCGAACGGGGCCTGCGCCTCTATCGCCGCGCCTGCGCCCTGCTCTGGCTGATCCCGCTGGCGGCCGGCCTGATCATCGCCCTCGCCCAATAACCCTCCCTCGGCTATCCAAGATCTCGTCATGACCACGCTTTCCGCCCTCACCGCCGCCATCACCCCGGTCGACGCCGCGCTGGAGCCCGCCCTGCGCGCCCTGCTGGACGGCAAGGCCAAGCCGCCCGGATCGCTGGGGCGGCTGGAGGACCTGGCCGTGCGGATCGGCCTGATCCAGAACCGGCTGGACCCCCGCATCGCGCGCACCGACCTCTACGTTTTCGCCGGCGACCATGGCCTGACCGCCGAGGGCGTCTCGGCCTATCCGTCCAGCGTCACGGCGGCCATGGTCGGGCTGTTCCTGTCCGGCCGGTCCAGCGTCGGCGCCCTGGCGCGGGCCACGGGCGTCGCGGTCCGGGTCGTGGACGCCGGGGTCGACGCCGACCTGCCCGACCATCCCGAGCTGATCGCCGCCAAGATCCGGCGCGGGACCCGCAACGCCGCCCGCGAGCCGGCCCTGACGCCGGACGAGGTGCTGGCCGCCATCGTCAAGGGCGCCGACATCGCCCGCTCGGCCGCCGCCGACGGCGCCGACGTCATCGCCCTGGGCGAGATGGGCATCGGCAACAGCTCGTCCGCCGCCCTGATCATGCACCGCCTGGCCAACGCGCCGCTCGAGGTCTGCGTCGGCCAGGGCACGGGCCACGACGCCGCCGGCCTGGCGCGCAAGCAGGCCGGCATCGCCCGCGCCGCCTGGCGCTCCGACGCGACCCAGCCGCTGGACGTGCTGGCGCAGTTCGGCGGCTGCGAGATCGCCATGATGGCCGGGGCCGTGCTGGGCGCGGCCTCGATGCGGCGCGCGGTCCTGGTCGACGGTTTCATCAGCACGGCCGCCGCCCTGGCCGCCATCCGCCTGGTCCCCGCGGCCCTGGACTACTGCGTCTTCGCCCACGGCTCGGCCGAGCGCGGCCATCCCCTGATGCTGCGGACCCTGGGCGTCCGCCCGCTGCTGGACCTGGACCTGCGGCTGGGCGAAGGCACCGGCGCGGCCCTGGCCGCCCCGCTGCTGGTCGCGGCCGCCAACCTGCTGACCGACGTCGCCGCCCTGGCCGACGTCTTGGCCGCTCCCGATTGATGGGCCGCCCCCGACTGATGCCGCGCCAGCTGAAGCTGTTCTTCTGCGCCCTGCAGTTCCTGACCCGGCTGCCGGCCCCGTCTTTCGCCGACTTCCAGCCGGACTGGATCACCCGCGCCGCCCGCTACTACCCGCTGGTCGGGCTGATCGTCGGCGCGATCAGCGCGGGGGTTCTGCTGGCGGCGGGACAGCTGTGGACCGGCCTCCTGCCCGCCCTGCTGGCCGTGGCGGCGGGGGTGCTGGTCACCGGCGGCTTCCACGAGGACGGCCTGGCCGACACCGCCGACGGCCTGGGCGGCGGCCAGACCCCGGCCCGCCGGCTGGAGATCATGAAGGACAGCCGGGTCGGGACCTATGGCGTCCTGGCCCTGGGCCTGACCCTGGCGATCAAGGTCGCCGCCCTGGCGACCCTGCCCCTGGCGACCGCCGCCCTGGCCCTGGTCGCCGCCCACGGCGCGGGCCGCGTGGCCGCCGTCGCGGTCATGGTGCTGGGCCGGCATGTCAGCGACCGCGACGACGCCAAGTACAAGCCCGCGCCCGACGGCGTGCGGCCGTTCGAACTGCTGGTCGCCGCCGTGCTTGGCCTGTGGCCCCTGGCGCTGCTGGGCTGGACGGGCCTTGCCGGGGCGGCCGTCGGGGCGGCCCTGGCGGCGGTGCTGGCCCTGACGGCCCGGCGGCTGATCGGCGGCCACACCGGCGACGTGCTGGGCGGGATCGAACAGGCCTGCGAGCTGGGCGTCGTGCTGGGCGTCTCGGCGATGGCGACGATCCGATGACCCTGCTGGTCTGCCCCCTCAGCCAGGTCGAGACGGCGCGGGCCCTCCACCGGCCCTCGCACCTGGTCAGCCTGCTCTCGCCCACCGGCGAAGCCGTCTGGCCCGCCTCGGACCTCGGCGACGCCCACCTGCGCCTGGCCTTCCACGACATCCCCGAACCGCGCGAAGGCTACACCGCGCCCGACGCGGCCCTGGTCGCGCGGCTGCTGGACTTCGCCGCCGGCTGGGACGCCGCGCGGCCGATGCTGGTCCACTGCTGGGCCGGGGTCAGCCGCTCGACGGCGGCCGCCTTCATCGTCGCCTGCCAACGCGGGCCGGAGCGCGCCGAGCGCGACATCGCCCAGGCCCTGCGCGCCGCCGCGCCCTACGCCACCCCGAACCCGCTGATGGTCAGCCTGGCCGACGCGGCGCTGGGTCGAGGCGGCCGCATGTCGGCCGCCGTCGTCGAGATCGGCAGCGGCGCGGACACCTTCGAGGGCGCGCTGTTCGAGCTGCCCTTAAGGTGAAGCTTCAAAAGCGACACTTTCGTCCGCGCCGGATTTCGCAGGCGCGGACGAAGCTTGGCCGCTCTACTTCGCGTAGCGCGCCGCCACCGGCTCGTAGCGATCCCACACCTGGCCGTCGCTGACCGAGCGCAGCAGCTTGACGTACTCGGCGTGCGACCAGGCCAGGGGCGTGGCCGAGTCCGTGCCCTCGCCGCGCGCATAGCCGTGCGGATTGGGGCCGATGCCGTCCCAGACCTGTTCGGGGATCAGCAGGCCGTCGTTGGCGAACAGCTCCATGGCCTTGACGTAGCGGTCGCGGATCTTGCGGATCGTGGCGGCGTCGGGCTTGCCGTTCAGGCTGGCCAGGGCCAGCTCGTAGTGGCCGCGCTCGCCGGTGAAGATCGGCCAGACCCGGCCGCGCTGGCCGGGGCTCATCTTGCCGCCGACGCCGTAGTTGGCGCCCGTCTGGGCGTCCTCGCCGTAGCCGTCGACGTCGTAGCGCCGCCAGCCCGGGAACTCGCCCTCGACGCCGGGGAACGTGAAGTCGTAGCGCACGCGGTAGAGGTCGGCCCGGCTGGTGTCGTCCAGTTCCGGCAGGCTGCCGACGATCGCCTTATCGTCGGCCCGGCGCACGCCGTAGCGGACCAGCTCCAGGAAGCCGCCGTCGACCACCTGGTCCTTGGGCGGGGCGATCTGGCCGTTGGCGGCGCCGATCGGGGCGTGGTCGTTGGGGTCCTCGTTCTGGTTCAGGCGGACATAGTAGGTCCCGTCGCCGAACGGTCCCTTGGTGGTGACCATCCGGGCCTCGACCTTGGCCGAATAGGCGTCGGCCGTGGCGCGGTAGCGGGCCGCGCCCGTCGCGTCGCCCGCCAGCTCGGCGATGTCGCCCGCCGTGACCAGGCCGGCGATGGTCGCCGCCGTGGTCGAGGGCGAGTAGCCGCCCTGCTCTTCCCAGCGCTCCTGCTGGGTGAACGGCGGCGTGATCGTCTCGTGGTTCCAGCCGATCCCCACCTTGCCGCCGTCGACCAGGAAGTCGGCCGCCGGCTTGATCATCTTGCCGTAGTAGGCCTTCAGGTCGGCTTCCGAGAGCCAGCCCAGCTTCCACAGCTTCCAGCCCAGCATGATCGGCATGGCCGTCTGGTCCAGCTGGACGCCGACCCATTCGGTGGTGCCGTCCACCCAGGTCTTCTGCAGGAACCAGCCGCCGACGCCGGTATTGCCCTTGGTGTCGGCCTTGACCTGCACCTGCGGCAGGTAGTGGAAGGCCGCCAGCGGGGTCTGCTTGTCGCCCAGGGCCGCCAGGGCCATGGCGCACTGGTAGAAGTCGCGCGGCCAGACGGCCTTGTAGCCCGTCGAGGGCTTGGAGGCGTCGACCGTGTCGCCCCACGGGTTGGACAGCGAGGCGATCAGGGCGCCGGCATAGGTGCGGTCCTCCTGCACCTTCAGCATCAGGGCGCTGGCCTGGACCAGCTTGCCGCCGTCCTCCGAGGCCTCGCGCAGGCGCGGCAGCTCGGTCAGCGAGGCCAGATAGTCCTCCCACCCCACGCGGTCGCCTTCGCCGTTGTAGCGGGCCAGGACCTCGTCATAGCCGGTCTTCAGCGTGGCCGAGGCGGCCTGGTCGGCGGCGGCGGCGTTGGGGCCGAAACCGATGGCGTAGTCCACCGTCACTTCACCGTCCTTGATCTCGGCGACGCGCCCCGTGAGCATGATCGCGCCACGGACATTCCCGGTGTCAGCATGGAGGTCGTTCAACTGGCCGTCGGCGGCCAGGTCCGTGAGCCCGTCCGTCTTGCCCAGGAAGCCCGCGCTGGCCGCGCTGAACGGTTGCGACCCCTTCAGGGCCAGGAACACGTCCTTCTCATTCGCGGTCAGGGCTGTGTTGCTGGCCGTCCCGGCGTCGTCGCCGCCGGTATTGGCCATATGCGGCTCGAGCAGCAGATAGGGCGTGATCGGTCCCTTCAGGGCCCGGAAGGTGACGCGAACGAACAGCGACTGGCGATCGGGATCCGTGAAGATCCGCTTCTCGATCTCGAACGCGCCGCCCTTGTGCGTCGTGGTGACCTTGTAGGCCGGCGATAGAGGACGTCCCGCCGCATCGACGTGGAGATACTCGGTCTTCGTCGTGGTGTCCGGTCCCTCGATCGCGATCCCGCGCGAGAACCGCACGGCAAAGCGCAGCTGCTTGATCTGGGCCTCGTGGATCAGGCCGTACATGGTCTCGGTCAGGGTCCCGTCGGCGATCGAGAACCACACCTTCGACACCGCGCCCGTCGGGCCGCCGTCCTTGTAGGCGCCGTCGACATAGGCCTCGTACGACGCCCCGACGCCGGTCTTGGCGGCATAGGCCCAGGTGGTCGGGGTCTGGGCGTGGGCGGCGGCGCCCAGGGCGACGGCGGCCGTTGAAGCGAGCGCGAGCATCTTCAGGCAACGCATGGAACTACCTCGTGAAATGACGGCGTCGATGAGACGCGATTCAAGCTTTTGACAGGACTTCGGGCGCCGGGGCGGCGGCCGGCGCGGCCTTGGGTTCGCCCACGTCGCGGACCAGGAACACGCAGGCGGCGGCGGCCAGCATCCCGCCCGCGCCCAGGACCAGGGCCCAGATCGCCTCGCCGCTGAAGAACGTCCTCAGCAGCAGGCCCAGGATGGTCGCGGCCAGCAGCTGCGGGATGACGATGAAGAAATTGAAGATGCCCATGTAGACGCCCATCTTCCGCGCCGGCAGGGCGCCCGACAGGATCGAGTACGGGGCCGACAGGATCGACGACCAGGCGAAACCCACGCCGATCATCGGCAGCCACAACAGGCCGGGGTCGCGGATCAGCGGGAAGGCCGCCAGGCCCAGGCCGCCCAGGCCCAGGCACAGGGCGTGGCTGGCCTTCCGGCCGACGGCGCGGGCGATCGTCGGGATCACCAGGGCCGCCAGGGCCGCCACGCCGTTGTAGATGGCGAACAGCACCCCCACCCAGTCGGCGCCGTCGTTATAGGCCCGCGAGGCGGTGTCGGCGGCGTGGTAATGGAAGGCGGCGACGGCCGGGGTCGTGTAGATCCACATGGCGAACAGGCCGAACCACGAGAAGAACTGGACCACCGCCAGCTGCTTCATGGTGGCGGGCATGCGGAACAGGTCCTCGACCACTTCCGAGAAGCCGTTGGCGGTCCGTCCGCCCCGCCGCAGCAGGCCGGCGACCAGCTGCGCCACGCCGAACAGGCCGACCATGCCGGCCAGGACATAGACCTCCTTCTCCAGCCGCGCCGCGAAGATCGCGGCGGCCAGCAGCAGGCCGGCCACGGTCCAGACCAAGCCGCCGACGACGTAGGCGCGGACCGTGCGCGTCGGGGCGTCGGCTTCCGCCGCGGCCTTGCGCGCGGGGTCGGACGCCTCGAAGGCGGCCAGCTGGTCGGGGCTGTATTCGCGGGTGGTGAACACCGTCCACAGCACGGCCAGCAGCAGGCCCGCCGCGCCGGCGTAGAAGGCGATGTGCACCGACGGCGGCACGCCGCCGCCCTCGGCCACGTTGCTGACCGAGAACCAGTGGGTCAGCATCCACGGCAGGGCCGAGGCCAGGACCGCCCCGACGCCGATGAAGAAGCTCTGCATGGCGTAGCCCGAGGCGCGCTGCTCGTCGGGCAGGTTGTCGCCGACGAAGGCCCGGAACGGCTCCATGGTGATGTTTATCGAGGCGTCCATCACCCACAGGGCGGCCGCGGCGATCCACAGGACCGGGGCGTTGGGCATGACCACCAGGGCGGCGCTGGTCAGGATCGCGCCCCACAGGAAGTACGGGCGGCGGCGGCCCAGGCGGCCCCAGGTCTTGTCGCTGAGATAGCCGATGATCGGCTGCACCAGCAGGCCGGTGGCCGGGGCGGCGATCCACAGGATCGCCAGGTGGTTCACCTCGACGCCGAGGCTCTGGAAGATTCGCGAGGTGTTGGCGTTCTGCAGCCCGAAACCGATCTGGATCCCGAAGAACCCGAAGCACATGTTCCAGATCTGGAAGACATTCAGTCGAGCCTTGGTCGCCATCGCTCCCCTTCCCCGCCCCGTTGACCGGAACTTTGCGCAAATTTTTTCAGCGCTTTGTGAGGCGGCATTTGTGCATGCGCCGTTCCGGCTGGCAACGGGATTTTCCAAATTTTCCGGGCCTGAAGTGCGGATACCTGAGGATTTCCCCGGAACCCTTGGGGCTCGGAGCCCATCCCTCAACCAAGGAGGACGGCAAGAGATTGCATAAATTTTCAAGATCGCGCGACGGAACGCGGCCGCGCCTCGTCCATGGCGCTTGAAAACCATGTCCACGGTGCCTTAACAAAGGCCTGAAAAGATTTGCGGCAAATTTTGCAGCGCATCTCGACATAGAGATTCGACGGGACGGGGCGGGACAGTGACCAAGGGCGCGACGCGGCTTGAAGACCTGGCCAGGCTGGCCGGCGTATCGATCTCCACCGCCTCGCGGGCGCTGAACGACAGCCCGGCCGTCAACACGCGCACCAAGCAGCTGATCTGGAAGCTGGCGCGCGAGATGGACTATCCGTTCCGCCGCTACATGCCCGCCGGCCCGATCGGCGCGGAAGGCACGATCGCCATCGTCGTCCCCCGCCCCCAGGGCCGCGAGGGCCGGCTGTCGGACCCGTTCTTCCTGGAGCTGCTGGCCGGCGTCGGCGAGGCGGCGCGCGAACGCGGCTGCGACCTGGTCATCAGCCACGTGGCCCCGACCAGCTTCGAGGACCTGTCGGTGGCCATGACCACCAGCCGCGCCGACGGCGTGATCTTCCTGGGCCAGAGCTGGCTGCACACCGCCTTCAACCGACTGGCCGAGACGGAAGGTCGCTTCGTGGTCTGGGGCGCGCAACTGCCGGACCAGGCCTATTGCTCGGTGGGGTCGGACAACCCGCTGGGCGCCAAGCGCGCGACGCTGCACCTGGCGCGCCTGGGCCGCAAGCGCATCGTCTTCCTGGGCGACACCGAGGCCCCCGAGGCCATGCAGCGCCATCGCGGCTATCTGGACGCCGTCGAGCAGTTCGGCCTGGGCGTCGATCCGGAGCTGATCGTGCCGGCCCATTTCGAGGTCGAATCCGCCGAGGCCAGCGTCGATTCCCTGATCCAGCGCGGCGTGAAGTTCGACGGCGTGGTCGCCGCCTCGGACCTGATCGCCCTGGGGGCCATCCGCGCCCTGCAGCACGCGGGGATGTCGATCCCCGGCGACGTCTCGGTGATCGGCTATGACGACGTGCCCTTCGCCCGCTATTCGCGCCCGGCGCTCAGCACCATCTCGCAGGACACCGCCAAGGCGGGCCGGCTGATGGTGTCCAAGCTGCTGGACGCCAGCGGCCAGGGCGCCAGCCGCTCGGAGCGGGTGCCCACGGACCTGATCATCCGCGAATCCTGCGGCGGCTGACCGCCTGCCGGCTAGGCGATTTGCGGGGTCGGCCCTGAGGCGATGACCCTATGGAGCCCCTCCGCTCGCGAGGGAAAATGCCCGCTCACCCGGTGATCGCGCCTTCCTGGCCGGTCCGGAAATCCCGAGCGAGGCGGCCGTGAAGACCTTATTGGCGATGGGCCTGGCGCTGTCGATCACGGCGCCGGTCGGTTTGGCCGGGCTGTCCGGCGGCGCATGGTCCCCGGACGCGGCGACGGCGGCCGAGCCGGCCGCGACCACCGCCGCCAAGACCATCGACGCCCGCCCCTGGCCCCGGTCGTACCAGGTCGACGGCGTGTCGTTCTCGCTCTACCGCCCCGAGGTCGAGTCCTGGACCGGCGAGACCCTGAAGGCCCGGGCCGTCATGGCGGTGAAGACCGGCGAGACCAAGGACGCGTCGGGCAAGGCGGTCGCCCAGCAGGACTACGGCGTCATCTGGCTGACCGCCCGCACCGAGACCGACAAGGAAGCCCGCGAGGTGGTGCTGGACCGGCTGACCATCGACCGCGCCAGCTTCCCGGCGGCCAAGGACCGGGAGGCGCGCTACCTGGCCCTGGCCCGCAAGGTCGCGCCGACCACCAGCCTGGTGGCCAGCCTGAACCAGCTTGAGGCCTCGCTGGCCCTCACCGAGGCCGGCCGGTCGCCCGAGGTCTCGCAGCCGGTCGACAACGCCCCGCCCGAGATCCTGTTCGCCTTCACCCCGACCCTGCTGGTGCTGATCGACGGCCAGCCGGTGCTCAAGCCCTCGGGCGTGGACGGCGTCGAGCGGGTGATCAACACCCGCGCCGTGCTGCTGAAAAGCCAGGGCGCCTTCTACCTGACGCGGGACGGCAAGTGGGCGACGGCGACCGCGCTGGACGGGCCGTGGACCCTCGTCGCCAAGCCGCCGGCGGCCGTGACCCAGGCGGCCGCCAAGCTGGGCCCCGCCAAGCCGCCGCCGGCCCAGGCCGACCGGCAGGTCGATCCGGCCGCAGCCCAGCCCAAGGCCACGATCCTGGTCCGCACCCATCCGGCCGAGCTGATCAGCGTCGAGGGCGATCCCGCCTTCGTCCCAATCCCGGGCACATCCCTGAAGTTCGTGTCCAACACCCCGGCCGACGTGCTGATCGACGGCGCGGGCGGCTGGTACGTGCTGATCGCCGGGCGCTGGTTCACGGCCGCCTCGTCCAAGGGACCCTGGCGCTGGGTCGATCCCAAGACCCTGCCCGCCGACTTCGCCAAGATCCCCAGCGACGGCCCCAAGGGCGCGGTCCTGGCCTCGATCCCCGGCACGCCCGAAGCCCGGGAGTCGCTGGTGGCCAACGCCGTCCCGCAGACGGCTACTGTCAACCGCAACGAGGCCCGCTTCGACGCCCTCTACGACGGCGAGCCGAAGTTCAAGCCGATCCAGGGCACGGGGCTGAGCTACGCGGTCAATTCCCACGCCCCGGTGATCAACGCCGGCGCGTCCGGCTACTACGCCCTGGAGAACGGGGTCTGGTTCAGCGCCGCCGCGCCGAGGGGACCGTGGGCCGCCGCCACCCAGGTGCCGCCCGAGATCTACAAGATCCCCAGCGCCTCGCCCATGCACTACGTGACCTATGTCACGATCTACGGGACCAACGGCGACGAGATCTATGTCGGCTACACCCCCGGCTACTACGGCACCGTCGTCAGCGACGGGGTCGTGGTCTACGGCTCGGGCTATCCCTGCGACAGCTGGGTCGGGACCGAGTGGTACGGCTGCCCCACGCCCTACGGCTATGGCGCCGCCTTCGGCTACGGCGCGGCCATGGGCTGGGCGCTGGCGTTCGGGTGGGGCTGGTACGATCCCTGGTACGATCCGTGGTGGGGCCCCTGGTATCCCTACTATCCGGGCTACTATCCCATCGGCGGCGTCGTGGCCGGCAATGTCTACGGCCGCTGGGGGAACAGCGTGGTGGCCGGCACGGGCGCGGCCTGGGCCAATCCCTGGACGGGCAACTACGGCCGGGCCGGACAGGGCGGCTACTACAACACCCGCACCGGCGGACGGGGCTACGGCTATGCCGGCCGCAACACAAACATCTACACCGGCACATCGACCGCGGCGGCCGGCGGGGTGCGCTACAATCCCCAGACCGGCCGAGTCGTGGCGGGCCAGGGCGGCTCGATCTCGAACATCTATACCGGCGAAGGCGTGGCGGGCGGCTCGCGCACCGTGGTCAACACCGAGACCGGCCGCGTGACCAACCAGGCCGGCGCGGCCGGACGCGGCCAGGAGGGCGCCGGCGCGATCGGCGGGTTCAACACCCAGGGCCCGGGCGGCGGCGAGGCGAAGGGCGCGGGCTACATCCACTACGACCGCGACACCGGCGACATCTCCAAGGGCGGCGTCGTCGACATCAACGGCAACATCTACGCCGGCAAGGACGGCAATGTTTACAAGCACGGCGAAGACGGCTGGGAACAGGCCGGGGCCGGCGGCAAGTTCTCGAAGACCGACCGCCCCGACCCGTCGCTGGACCGCGAGCGGGTCAGCCGCGACCGCGGCTTCGAACGCGACCGCAGCGGCGGCGCCGGCTTCGAACGTTCGGCCGCCAGCCGCCCCTCGTTCGACCGGGGAGCCTATGGCGGCGGCTTCGGCGGCCACATGGGCGGGATGCGCGGCGGCGGACGCCGGCGCTAGGCTTCGCTCTCGACCTGCGGCGCGGATATTCTGGCGAGATCAGAACCCAAACCGTTGTCTTCCCGGAAGCCTCGCAGAGGCTGTCCGGGCCCCAGGGGACTGGGCGAAGGCGGTGCGGTCCACCTGGATCCCGGGTCTACGGCCCGCTACGCGGCCTCCGCCCGGGATGACAAACAAAGTCGGATGCGCCCTAGGCCTTGCGCGCCACCAGCCCGGCCATGGGCGGCAGCACGCCCTCCCCGGCCAGGTTGACGCTGTCGACGATCGCCCAGCCGGCCGGCAGGTCCCAGGCCGCGGCCTCGAAGCCCAGGTTGAAGGCGCACAGCACCTGGTCCGCCCCCTCGCCCCGCAGGAACACCAGCAGCGGCTCGGGCGCCTCGACCAGGGTCATGCCGCCCGTCCGCAGGCCCGGCAGCCGGCGGCGCAGGGCGACCACGCGGCGGGTCAGGTTCAGGGTGGAGTCGCCGTCGCGCTCCTGGCGGTCGACGGCCAGGTCGATGTGCGACGGATCGATCGGCAGCCAGGGCTCGACCTTGGAGAAGCCCGTGTGGGCGGCCACGGCCACCCAGGGCATCGGCGTGCGGGCGCCGTCGCGCCCCAGGGTCTCGGGCCAGTTGGCGATCGCCTCGGGGTCCTGCAGGCGGTCGTAGGGCACCTCGGCCTGGGGCAGGCCCAGCTCCTCGCCCTGGTAGATGAAGACGTTGCCGCGCAGGCAGACCAGCAGCAGCAGCGACATGTCGGCGAAGGCCTTGGGATCGCGACCCCGGGCCCAGCGCGACACCGCGCGCGGCGCGTCGTGGTTCGAGAAGGTCCAGGACGGCCAGCCCTGGCCTTCCTCGCCCGACCACATGGCGGTCCCCTGCCGGATCAGGTCGGCGGCCAGGGTGTCGGCGTAGAGGTAGAGGAAGCCGTAGGCGCTGTGCAGGCGATCGGGGCCCTGGGTGTACAGCTTCATCTCGCTGTCGGCGCGCTCGCCCCCGACCTCGGCCACCATGAAGCGGCCGCCGTACGACTCGCCCAGCTGGCGCAGCCGGGTCAGGAAGGCGGGGATGTCGTCGTGCGACTGGTTGTGGAAATGGTGCTGGAAGTCGAACGGCCGGGTGCGCTTGCCCTCGCCGCTCAGGATCGGCGGATTGTCGGTCAGGGCCTGGTCGTGCATCGCGAAATTGATCGCGTCGAAGCGGAAGCCGTCGACGCCGCGCTCCAGCCAGAACCGCGCCGTGGCGATCAGGGCGTCCTGCACCTGCGGGCTGTGGACGTTGAGGTCCGGTTGGGCCGACAGGAAATTGTGCAGATAGTACTGGCGGCGGCGCGCGTCCCAGGTCCAGGACGGCCCGCCGAACACCGACTGCCAGTTGCTGGGCGGCGAGCCGTCGGGCTTGGCGTCGGCCCAGACGTACCAGTCGGCCTTGGGGTTGCTACGGTCCTGGCGGCTGGCCTTGAACCACGGGTGCTCGTCGGAGGTGTGCGAGAACACCTGGTCGATGATCACCTTCAGGCCCAGGGCGTGGGCCTTCTCGATCAGGCGGTCGAAGTCGGCCAGGGTTCCGAAGATCGGATCCACGTCCTCGTAGTTCGAGACGTCGTAGCCGAAGTCCTTCATCGGCGAGGTGAAGAACGGCGACAGCCAGACGGCGTCCACGCCCAGCGAGGCCACGTGCTCCAGGTGGGCCGTGACGCCCGGCAGGTCGCCCACCCCGTCGCCGTTCGAGTCGGCGAAGCTGCGCGGATAGATCTGGTAGATCACCGCGCCGCGCCACCAATCGTGGTCCTGGGCCAGGTCGACGGACGGCTTTGAAAGGGTCTCGACCGTCACTGGCCAACCTCCGGAACGCAAATCGTGTGAGCGGACGCATCGGCGAGACCGCCGCGATCATTGGTCGCGTCGTCGCCGAGCAGGCGGTCGGGCAAGACGAAACCGGCCGCACGGCGGGACGTCCCGACCCGCGCGAATCCAGCGGCCAAGACCTCGGGAGCGGCGAACGCGGCGTCCGCCGATCGACTCATCCCTGCCCCCGAAATGCCCACGCCCCTCGCCCTTCCCGCTTATCGAAGACCGGTCGATAGAACGCCGATCCATTGTTTGCAATCTTTTGCAGAAACCCCGCAAACCTGTCAATCGACCTTATCGCCCCACGAAACGCGCCAATTTCCCAACTTTCGGCGCTTCATCTGGACCGAAAAGCCACAGATGACATTTTGTCCATTTTTCCAGTTGCAATCCGATGCGTTTATTTGCAGTAATTTTCACAACGAAGCTTGGATCACCGCGGCGCAACCGCGGGAGCCGATTGGGAGGGAGCCTCAAATGACGACCAATTCGATGCCGCGCCGAGCACGGCTGATGAGCGGAGCGGCCACGGGCCTGGCCCTGCTCCTGACCACCGCCGGCGTCGCCCACGCTCAGGACGCGGCCGCGCCCAGCACCGACACCGTCGAGGAAATCACCGTCACCGGCATCCGCGCCGGGATCCAGAACTCGATCGCGCTGAAGAAGACCTCCAGCTCGATCGTCGAGGCCGTGTCGGCCGAGGACATCGGCAAGCTGCCCGACACCTCGATCGCCGAATCCCTGGCCCGCCTGCCCGGCCTGACCGCCCAGCGCCTGGACGGCCGCGCGCAGTCGATCTCGGTCCGCGGCCTGGGTCCCGACTACAACACCGTGCTGTTGAACGGCCGCGAGCAGGTCTCGACCGGCGACAACCGCGGCGTCGAGTTCGACCAGTATCCGTCGGAAATCCTCAGCGGCGTGCTGGTCTACAAGACCCCCGACGCCGCCCTGATCGGCCAGGGCCTGGCCGGCACCGCCGACCTGCAGACCATCCGCCCGCTGAAGTACGGCAAGAAGGTCCTGTCGGCCAACGCCCGCTACGAGTTCAACGGCGAGAAGAAGCTGAACCCGGACGCCAAGGACACCGGCCACCGCCTCAGCGCGACCTGGGTCGACCAGTTCCTGGACGACACCCTGGGCGTGGCCGTCGCCGTGTCGGACATCTCGACCCCGACCCAGAGCCGCCGCTTCAACGCCTGGGGCTATCCCAACGTCTCGACCGGCGGCCCGCTGGTGATCGGCGGCGCCAAGCCGTACGTGCAGTCCAACAACCTCAAGCGCACCGGCGTCATCGGCGTGCTGGAATACGCCCCGACCGACAAGCTGCGCAGCTCGCTCGACCTCTACTATTCGAAGTTCCGCGAGAAGCAGATCCTGCGCGGCATCGAGCTGCCGCTGTTCTGGAGCTCGGCCACGCTGCAGCCCGGCTACACCGTCCAGGACGGCCTGATCACCCAGGGCGCCTACACCGGCGTGAAGGGGGTCATGCGCAACGACCTCAACACCCGCCACACCGAGCTGAAGTCGGCCGGCTGGAACATCGCCTACGAGACCGACAACGGCTGGACCCTGGCCGCCGACCTCAGCTACTCGGCCGCCGACCGCACCGACGTGATCTTCGAGTCCTATTCGGGCACGGGTCCGGCCGGCGTCGGCGCCACCGACACCCTGACCTTCAACACCACGCCGGGCGCCGGCACCACCTTCGGCTCGAGCCTGGACTACACGAACTCGACCCTGTTCGTGCTGACCGATCCCCAGGGCTGGGGCGCGGGCGCGGCCGGCGGGGCCCTGACCCAGGCGGGCTTCTACAACACGCCCGCGATCAAGGACGAGCTGGACGCGGTCCGCCTGATGGCCAAGCGCGACCTGGAGTGGGGCCCGATCAACAGGGTCGAGTTCGGCTACAACGCCAGCCGCCGCGAGAAGTCCAAGGAAGTGCACGAAAGCTTCCTGACCTTCGGCGGCCGCATCGCCGACGGCGCGCCGACCAGCCGCGCGATCCCCAAGGAAGCCCTGGTCGGCACCGTCAGCCTGGACCTGATCGGCATCAAGGCCATGCTGGCCTACGATCCGATGTACCTGCTCAAGAACAACTACTACACGCTGATCGCCGACCAGAACCCGGCCGTCCAGACGCGCAACTGGTCGGTCGAGGAGAAGGTCCAGATCGGCTACGTGAAGTTCGACATCGACAGCAAGGTCGGCTCGGTGCCGGTCACCGGCAACACCGGCCTGCAGGTGGTCTATACCGACCAGTTCTCCAAGGGCACGCGGATCAATCCGGCCGACACCGCCCACCCGACCAGCAACGACGGCGGCGACACCTACACCTACGTCCTGCCCAGCCTGAACCTGACGTTCGACCTCAGCAACGAGACGTTCCTGCGGTTCGGCGCGGCCCGCACCCTGGCCCGCGCCCGGATGGACGAGATGCGCGCCAGCCAGTCGTTCAACACGAACTTCAGCAACCTGACCTCGACGGATCCGTCCAACGCCTTCTTCAGCACCGAAGGCGGCAATCCCCTGCTGCGGCCCTACATCGCCGACGGCCTGGACCTGTCGCTCGAGAAGTATTTCGGCCGCTCGGCCTACCTCTCGGCCGCCGCCTACTACAAGAAGTTGTCGAACTTCGTGAACTCCAACTCCTCGCACCCCGAGGACTTCTCGGCCTTCGCGGCGCTGCTGCCGCCGGCGGTGCGGTCGCAACTGGGCACGACCCAAGGCGTGGCCAAGGGTCCGGAGAACGGCAAGGGCGGCTACATCCGCGGGATCGAGCTGTCGGCCTCGGTCACGGGCGACATCTTCTTCGAACCCCTGCGCGACTTCGGCCTGATCATCAGCGGCTCGTACACCGACAGCGAGGTCAAGCTGGACGACAACAGCGACCCGATCTCGATGCCGGGTCTGTCGAAGAAGGTGATCAACACCACCTTCTACTACGAGCACAACGGCTTCAACGCCCGGATCAGCAACCGCTATCGCAGCAAGTTCCTGGGCGAAGTGGCCGGCCTCAGCGCCGCGCGGATCTACCGGACCGTCGACACCGAGTCCGTGCTCGACGCCCAGATCGGCTACGAGTTCCGCGAGGGTCCGCTCGACGGCCTGTCCCTGCTGCTGCAGGCCAACAACATCACCGACGAGCCGTTCAAGACCTACGAGAACAACGATCCTCGCCGGACCATCGACTACCAGAAGTACGGCACCACCTACATGGTCGGTCTTTCGTACCGGTTCTAACGCGATCTCCCCTGCGACTCCCCGCCGGCGCCTGCACGCCGGCGGGGATTTTCTTTTGCGGGGAGAGGCATAGGGACTCGTCCGAAGAGGCGAGCCCGGAAGAGGGAAACCAGGGATGGGCGACGACAGGATCAAGTCCGTGGTCGTGGTCGGCGGCGGGACCGCCGGCTGGATGAGCGCGGCCGTGCTGGCCCGGGCCCTGGGCGACAGCGTCCGCATCCGCCTGGTGGAGTCCGAAGAGATCGGGACCGTCGGGGTCGGCGAGGCCACGATCCCCCAGATTCGCAACATCAACGCCTTCCTGGGCCTGGACGAGAACGCCTTCCTCGCCGCCACTCAGGGCACGATCAAGCTGGGCATCCAGTTCGTCGACTGGCGCGCGCCCGGCCACGCCTACCTCCACGCCTTCGGCGAGATCGGCCGCCCGCTGGGCGCCGTGCCCTTCCACCACTACTGGCTGGCGGGCCGTCCGAAGGGCGACGAGCGATCGCTGTGGGACTATTCGCTGAACGCCCGGGCGGCCTTCGCCGGGCGCTTCGACCGGGCCGTCCTCCGGCCCGGCGGCGCGGTCGATCCGCTGACCTACGCCTTCCAGTTCGACGCCATCCTCTACGCCCGCCACCTGCGCGCCCACGCCGAGCGCCTGGGCGTGGTCCGCACCGAGGGCAAGATCGTCGACACGTCCCTGCGCGAGCCTGACGGCTTCATCCGTTCGGTGACGCTGGAGAGCGGCGAGGTGGTCGAGGGCGACTTCTTCATCGACTGCTCGGGCTTCCGCGGCCTGCTGATCGAGCAGGCTCTCGGGACCGGCTACGAGGATTGGTCGGGCCTCCTGCCCTGCGACCGCGCCGTCGCCGTGCCCACGGCCAACGCCGGCCCGCCCCGTCCCTACACCCAGGCCATCGCCCGGCCCGCCGGCTGGCAGTGGCGCATCCCGCTGCAGCACCGCACCGGCAACGGCCACGTGTTCTGCAGCCGCTTCGTCAGCGAGGACGAGGCCGTCGCCCAGCTGATGGCCAATCTCGAAGGCGAGCCCCTGGCCGAACCCCGGACGCTGAAGTTCCTGACCGGCCGCCGCAAACGGTTCTGGAACCGCAACGTCCTGGCCCTGGGCCTGGCCAGCGGCTTCATGGAGCCGCTGGAGTCGACCAGCATCCACCTGGTGCAGTCCGGGCTGTCGCGCCTGCTGAACCTGTTCCCCGACAAGGGCTTCGCCCAGCGCGACATCGACGAGTACAACCGCCAGACCGGCCTGGAATACGAGCGCATCCGCGACTTCCTGGTGCTGCACTACTGGGCCAACCAGCGCCAGGAGCCGTTCTGGCAAGCTTGTCGCGAGATGGCCGTCCCCGCTGAACTGACCCGCAAGGTCGAGCTCTTCCGCACCCACGGCCGGCTGTTCCGCGAGCCCGACGACCTGTTCCTGGAGGCCAGCTGGCTGCAGGTGCTGATCGGCCAGGGCGTGATCCCAGAAGCCCATCACCCCATGGCGGACCAGCTCACCGACGACCAGCTTCAGGGCTTCCTGGCCGACCTGCGCAAGATCACCGCCGACGGAGCGGCCGCCCTGCCCGCCCATGGTGACTTCCTTCGTCAGCAGTGCGCGGCCCGGTAGCTTGTCGCCGACCGCCCGGCCATGCTCACTCGGGGGCATGGTCGAGACCCTGTCGCACAAGCAAGCCCGCCGCATCGCCCTGGCCGCCCAGGGGTTCGCCGACAAGCGCCCCGCCGCCCCGACCCGACGGCATCTGATCACCACGATCCAGCGGCTGGCCCTGCTGCAGATCGACAGCGTCAACGTCGTCTCGCGCTCGCACTACCTGCCGCTGTTCTCGCGCCTGGGCGCCTATCCGCGCCCGCTGCTGGAGGACCTGGCCTGGGGCCGCAAGCCGGCGCTGTTCGAATACTGGGGCCACGAGGCCTCGCTGATGCCGCTGGACCTGCAGCCCCTGCTGCGCTGGCGCATGGAGGACGCGCGCCAGGGCGTCGGGGTCTGGGGCAATGTCGCCAAGTTCCTGGCGAGCCACCGGCCGTTCATCGACAAGGCCCTGGCGGCCATCCACGAGCGCGGCCCGCTGTCGGCCGGCGAGCTGGGCCTGGGCGAGCGCGGCCAGGCCGGCTGGTGGGGCTGGAGCGAGGCCAAGCGGGCCACCGAATGCCTGTTCTGGGCCGGCGAGCTGACCACCGCCACGCGGCGCGGGACCTTCGAGCGGGTCTACGGCCTGCCCGAGGAAGTCCTGCCCAAGGCGATCTGGTCGGCCCCGACGCCGTCGCGCGCCGAGGCCCACCGCGTCCTGCTGCGCCGGGCCGCCCGCGCCATGGGCGTGGCCACCGAACGCGACCTGCGCGACTATTTCCGCATGGGCCTGGCCGACGCCCGGCGCGGCGTGGCCGAACTAGTCGAGGCCGGCGATCTGGTCCCGGTCGAGGTCCGGGGCTGGGACCAGCCGGCCTATCTGGCGCCCGACGCCAAGCGGCCGCGCGGCGTGAAGGCCAACGCCCTGCTCTCACCGTTCGACAACCTGATCTGGTTCCGCGAGCGGGCCGAGCGCCTGTTCGACGTCCGCATCCGGCTGGAGATCTACACCCCGGCCCACAAGCGCACCCACGGCTACTACGTGCTGCCGTTCCTGCAGGGCGAGGCGATCACGGCGCGGGTCGATCTGAAGGCCGACCGCAAGGCGGGCCTGCTGCGGGTGCTGTCGGCCCATCGCGAACCGGAGGCGAACGCCGAGACCGTCGCCCTCCTGGCGACCGAGCTGCGGCTCATGGCCGCGTGGCTGGGCCTTGCCGGCGTTGCGGTTGCGCCCAGCGGCGACCTGAGCGCGGCCCTGGCGGCGGACGTCGCCGGACATTGACTTTGGCTGGCCAAAGCCTATTTATCCCCAGCTTCGGAGCAGGCTTGGCGAATCCGCGCCACCCGTTCGCCCAAACACGGGTGGCTCCGGACTTCAGACCAGCGTGAAATGACAGAATTTTCCGAACTCGGGCTTTCGCCCACGACCCTCCAAGCGGTCGCCGACACCGGCTATACCACCGCCACCCCGATCCAGGCCCAGGCGATCCCGGTCGCCCTGGCCGGACAGGACGTCCTGGGCATCGCCCAGACGGGCACCGGCAAGACCGCCGCCTTCACCCTGCCCATGGTCGACAAGCTGGCCTCGGGCCGCGCCAAGGCCCGCATGCCGCGCGCCCTGGTCATCGCCCCGACCCGCGAACTGGCCGACCAGGTCGCCGCCAGCTTCGAGAAGTACGCCAAGGGCACCAAGCTCTCGTGGGCGCTGCTGATCGGCGGCGTGTCGTTCGGCGACCAGGAGAAGAAGCTGGACCGCGGCGTGGACGTGCTGATCGCCACCCCGGGCCGCCTGCTCGACCACTTCGAGCGCGGCAAGCTGCTGATGACCGGCGTCCAGATCATGGTCGTCGACGAAGCCGACCGCATGCTGGACATGGGCTTCATCCCGGACATCGAGCGCATCTTCAAGCTGACGCCGCCGAAGAAGCAGACCCTGTTCTTCTCGGCGACCATGCCGCCGGAGATCACGCGCCTCACCAAGCAGTTCCTGAAGGATCCGGTGCGGATCGAGGTCGCCAAGCCGGCCACGACCAACGCCAACATCACCCAGCTGCTGGTCAAGGTCCCCTCCTCCGATCCGAAGGCCAAGCGCCTGGCGCTGCGCGCCCTGATCGAGAAGGCCCAGATCGAGACCGGCATCGTGTTCTGCAACCGCAAGACCGAAGTCGACATCGTCGCCAAGTCGCTGAAGAGCCACGGCTTCGACGCCGCCGCCATCCACGGCGACCTGGACCAGAGCCAGCGCATGAAGACCCTGGCGGCCTTCCGCGACGGCTCGCTGAAGATCCTGGTGGCCTCCGACGTCGCCGCGCGCGGCCTGGACATCCCGGCCGTCAGCCACGTCTTCAACTACGACGTCCCGCACCACGCCGACGACTACGTGCACCGCATCGGCCGCACGGGTCGCGCCGGCCGCACCGGCATCACCTACATGCTGGTCACCCCGGCCGACGACAAGGGCTTCGACAAGGTGGTCAAGCTGATCGGCTCGACCCCGGCCGAAGAGAAGCTGGACCTCGACTATTCCAACGCCGTGACCGTGCGCCGCGAAGGCGACAGCAAGCGCGGCGGCGGCCGGGATCGCGACCGCTCGCGCGGCGGCGAGCGTGGCCGCGACCGCGATCGTAACCGCGCCCCGACCGTGCCGTCCGACGTCGCGGCCGCCAATCTGGAAGCCGCCATCGCCGGCGAACCGATCCCCTCGGCCCCGGGCGAAGCCCCGACCAAGCGTCCGTCGCGCAGCCGCAAGCCGCGTGGCGAGCAAGCCGCCGTCGAGACCGTCGAGGCCCAGGCGCCGGCCGCCGAGGAAGCCGCTCCCGCCGAACGCGCCCCGACCGAGCGCAGCCGTCGCGATCGCGGCGGCTCGTCGCGCGACCGCGGCCGCCAGCCGCGCGTCGAACAGGACGCCGTCGTCGAGGCCGCTCCCGCCGAACAGCCGGAACGGACCGAAGGCGAACGTCCGGCCCGCCGTGAACGCGGTCGTGACCGCGATCGCCGCCCCGAGCGGACCGAACAGCCGCGCGCCGAAGCGGCCCCGGCCGAGCGCCCGTCGCGCGCCAACGCCCCGATGCCGGTGCGCGGCGTCCAGCCGGTCCGTGGCCGCGAGGACGACGACGACCGCCGCGTGGTGGGCTTCGGCAACGACGTCCCCGCCTTCCTGATGCGCGCCCCGCCGCGCCTGGCCCCGGTCAGCGACAGCGAAGACTAGGGTCGACGGAAGACCTGGAATCGAAAGGGACGCACGAGGCTCGTGCGTCCCTTTTCTTTTGTCGTCAGAGCGCCGCGTCGACGAAGGCCAGGAAGTCGTCCAGCGGGACCTCGTAGCCGAAGCGGAACCCGCGGCGGAGGCGATGACGCCACGCCACCGCGCCGGGATCGACGGGCGAGGCGCAGACATAGCCGCGCCATCGCGCGCCCGCCTGGCGGGCGGCCGCCCACACCCACTGGCTGGTGAAGTTCTGGGGCTGGATCTCGACGATCGTGGCCCCGGCCGGCGCGAACAGGGCGTTGGTCATGGCCGCGCCGGTCGGCCCGACGATGATCCCCGCCTCCTGCGCCATCCGGACCTGCTCCGCCGCGCTCAGGCGTTCGGGCCTGACGATCTCGAAGCCCCGCGCCCGCAACGCCGTCTCCAGCGCCGTCTCGTTGACCATCACCCGCATCGAGTGCCAGCGGCGCGAGAAATAGAGCCTGCGGCCGCTGGTCCGGGGCTTGGGCGCCGCCGCCAGGATCCGCGCCCGCGTGCGTGCCAGCAGGTCGCCGGGACCGTGCAGATAGTGGTCCATGCTGGTGGCGTGGGCGGCGGCGGCGATCCGGACGACCTTGGCCTTCACCTCCCGCACCGGCCGCCCCGCGGCCATGGCGACCAGGTCGCGCTGCCAGGCGGCCAGGGGCGGCGCGATCGGCGGATAGCGCACCAGCAGCCCCTGCTCGTCGAGGGCCACCAGCGATGGCAGGCAATCGAGCACGAAGTGCCCGTAGTTGAAGTTGCCGCCCCAGGCCTGGAACACCGACGCGCGGTCGAGCGTGGGGATAGCGTCGGGAAGCGTCAGGCGCGTGACGCCGTCCACGACCTCCGCGCCCGGCAGGCCGGAAAGGTCCGGCCAACGCTCCACCGCCTCGCCGGCCGAAGCCCTCAGAACGGCGCCGTCGGGCGACAGGATCGCGCCGAAGCCCGGCAGGTGGAGGACGTCGCGGGTCAGGCACAACGCGGTCGGCCGCACGGACGGCGGGCGGTGCTCGAACGGCCAGGCGGCCAACGCCGCCCCGCCCAGGGCGAAGGCCTCGGCCGCCGCGCCTTCCCCTTCGGGCAGGTCCAGCCTCGCCGGCCCGCCGGCCTCCGCGGCTTCCCGCGCGAAGACCTCGGCGTTCACCGCCGGCAGGACGTTGACCTCATCGACGATCCGGAGCGGCGTAGGCTGGCCCATAGCGGCCTTCGATCACGGGAATCGATGCGAGGCAATCCGGGGGGGGCGTCGCAGCCGGGGACATGCCCTTGCGGCGTGTCCCCAAGACCTGGCTCCGCGGATGCCGATGGGGACACGCCCAAGGGCATGTCCCCGGCTGAGCGACTTACGCTCGGCGGATAGCGGATGGAGCTCAGCGATTCCAATGCCTTGAACTTTTTCGACTGAACTTGTCCTCACCCTACCCGGCGCCCGTATCCTGATGTCACCTGAAGGCATGGGAAGGGCGTCCGGCCGGCGACCGATGCGGCCTTCGGGGGTGGACGAGCGGGAAGGCTTTGTCCGTCGTGTCTCCTCGGGGACGCCCTGGGTTGGAGTTGGAGCAGGTTCGCCTCAGTCGCGACGAAGCTCCGGCGCTCGGGGTAGGCGGATCGGGCCGGCAGGCCTGGGCTGAAATCGCCCAGGCGGTCCGGGGTGCGGCCAGCAC